>OGIG01000619.1_pt1 | contig 30321 bp, 19 predicted proteins | sample 1571601 | NCBI WGS metagenome assembly OGIG01 (sample SAMEA2581953, study PRJEB24529) | metagenome | biome: Human gut stool | place: China | collected 2011 | reverse complement strand
CCGGGGGTGTCTTCATCTGAAGCAGCAGCCATGCTGCAAAAGACCGACAAGCTCATCCGTACCGTGCCCGAAGTCGCTACCGTCTTCGGCAAGGCCGGCCGCGCCGATACGGCTACTGACTCGGCGCCTTTGGAGATGATTGAAACCACCATTCAGCTCAAACCCGAAAGTGAATGGCGCCCCGGCATGACGATGGAAAAGATTATCGACGAGCTCGATAAGACCGTTCGTCTCCCGGGTTTGGCCAACTTGTGGGTGATGCCGATTCGAAACCGTATCGACATGCTCTCCACCGGTGTGAAGAGCCCCATCGGCATTAAGGTGTCCGGACAGTCGCTTGCCGACATCGACGGTGCTGCCGAGCAGATTGAAGAGGCCGCGAAGACGGTTCCGGGCGTTGTATCGGCTATTGCTGAACGACTGACGGGCGGACGCTACGTTGAAGTCAGCGTTGACCGTCTCAAGGCTGCCCGCTGGGGGCTCACCGTTGCCGGCGTGCAGAGCTACGTTAAGTCCGCCGTCGGCGGAGAGATGGCGGGCGACGTCGTCGACGGGATCGCGCGTTATCCGATCACGATCCGCTTCCCGCAGAGCTGGCGTGATTCGCCAGAAGCGCTCCGCAATCTGCCCATCATTTCCGGGTCCGGCCAGAGTCTGACTTTGGGGGATGTGGCTGAAATCCGCACGTCTCTCGGTCCCTCGATGCTGCGCACGGAAAATGCCCGGCCGGCTGCCTGGGTCTTTGTCGATGCCCGTGATCGCGACATGGCGTCGGTAGTGGGTGATCTTCGTGAAGCCATTGCCAAGTCAGTGTCTCTGAAGCCGGGTGTTTCCGTGGCCTTCTCGGGGCAGTACGAATTGATGGAGCGCGCCAAGGATCGCCTGACGCTGATGGTGCCGATGACCATCCTCATCATCTTTGTGCTGCTTTATCTGGCGTTCCGCCGTTTTGCAGAGTCGCTCCTTATTTTGGGCAGTCTGCCTTTCGCACTCACGGGCGGCATTTGGCTCCTTTACCTGCTGGGCGACCGACTGTCAGTTGCCGTGGGTACGGGCTTCATTGCTTTGGCGGGTCTCGCAGCAGAGTTCGGGGTGGTGATGATCGTCTACCTGCGTCATGCCGTGCAGAACGATAAGTCCTTGGCCGATCCCAAGACCTTTACGGTGGAGGCGCTTGACCGAGCTATTGAGCATGGCGCGGCGCTTCGAGTTCGTCCAAAGACCATGACGGTGGCTGTGGTGCTTGCCGGCCTGATTCCGATTTTGGTGGGAACAGGTGCCGGCAGTGAGGTGATGAGCCGCATCGCTGCGCCGATGGTGGGCGGCATGGTAACGGCGCCGCTCCTTTCGCTCTTTGTTATTCCCGCGGCCTGGAAGCTCATCATGCTGCGGCGCAGGAAGCTTTAAGGCGAAACGCCGCAAAGCCATATGCATCGGCCGGTCTGCTTGCAGATCGGCCGATGTGTTTATAAGGGCACAACATTCAGAAGATTGGCCGCAGAGGGTGCTTGCCAGAGCCTTCCTGTCGATTTAGGAATCCTACTAGTCTGCCCCCGCAATCTTTGGACGGCTTGCGGGGGCTTTGCTTTTTGCGGGAACACAAAACAGGCAGCAGCTCCGGCCGGCTCATGCCGCAGTTCTTTCGGTTCAATAGGACCATTCTTCCCGACAAGAGCTTGAGCTCTGGCAAACTTGCCGATTAGGAACCTTCTAGATCGATAGGCCGATTAGAACTTGTGGATCAAACCGGCGGCCACTTCAACAGAAGACGGGTTGATATCGGAAGTGGTCCCGGCGAGTTCCTTGTTCACATCGTCGCGCATGTAGGAAGCGGCGGTGTACACAGAAGTGCGCTTGCTCAGGTTGTAGGCATAGCCCACAGAGAAGACCCAACGGGAAACTTCCATATCGCTGTTGTCTTCACCTTCGGCGTCGCCATAGGCGAGCAGGGCCTTGGCAGTACCGCCGAACGCAGGAACATCAACACCAGCAGCTAAGCCCCAGCCCTTGGCGCCGTTAACGCCCGCGCCAGAGAAGGTATAGCCCTTGTCAAAGGCAGACTTGTCGTTAACATTCTTCTGGCCGAAAGCCTTGGCATTCTTGAAGTACTGACCTAACAGGTAGGGCTTCACAACACCGAAGTCGTAGTTGCCGCCCAAGGTGACCGTCAGAGAATCATCCATATTAGTAACGGCACCCGACGCATAGCTTTGATAGTTGATGGAATCAACAACGCCAACCAACGTCAAGCTATTGTTAACGTACTTAGCACCCAAGCCATAGTAACGATCAACAGAAGACTGGCCCTCAATATGAGTGGCATCCGTCTTGGCGGAGTCCGTGCCGAAAGAATACTGGGCATACATCGTCAGGCCAGCAAAGGTCGGCGTGGCATAGGTCACCGTATTGTCAAAACGGGCCCAGCCGTTGGCGGTCACAAACTTCGGGCCAATGGAATCACCCCAGCCGGATGAGAACGGGCTCGTTACACCAAGGAGACCGAACGTGCCGTTGGCGCTAGCGAGCTGACCAACACGACCGAAGGACAGCGTACCAAAAGCACCGGTGATGAAGAGGTTGGATTCACGACCGAAGAGACGGTCGGAATTGTCCATCTTGCCGTCGTCAGCAGTAAAGCCATTTTCGAGAACGAAGCCGACCTTCAGGCCATTGCCGAGGTCTTCAGTACCTTTCAAGCCGAAACGGGAGCCAGAATTCTGGCCGGTCTTCATCTGGAAAGTATCCTGTGCATCGACACCGGAAATATCTCCGTCAGCATGTTCATACGAGAAGCCGTAGTCGACCAAGCCGTACAGCGTGACGTCGGCAGCCATAGCAGAACCCGCAAATGCGCCAAGAACGGCGAGAGCAGCAAGTGTCTTTTTCATTTTTCAGAGCCTTATGTGAGCAATGAAGTATCCTGCTCAAGGGGGTCGAGCAGGTCTTTTGTCAGGAGGCGAAGTTTCTATTTGGGCTTGTCATCTTTATTCAGGGAGCAAGTCTTTCCAAGGAACTTCTTTTCCTTAAGAACCCTAGTCAACAATGATTAGGGGATGCTGCAAATCATCCTGTACCCCCCCCCCCATCGCAAGCGGGTAATCCCCTAATAAACTACTAACTGATTGACTTTCAGAAATAAAATCTCAATCAATGCGATCTGTATATGTTTGCAATAAACAACATATCGAATGTTTACATAAAGTGGTAGTGCATGAGTAAACATTGACCTTGCCTGCTTGTCTGACTCAAAAGTCTGTTCTTCCATGTCAGATTCTGTTTGACAATCCAACTCGGGGAATTGGAGTTTTCGTACGGGGACAAGAATGAGAGCACGATTGCGGGCGGTTCATTCTTCTTCACTGGCGTTGAACCCAACGCCGCAAACAGCGGGAAGACTTTGTCGATCGGCAGCAAAACTGCCCCGGCTGCTGCGGCTTTCGCCGACATTGCCAATGCCGGCAAGGTTATGGTGACCCCCGGCAGTACGCTGGGGTTGGGGAACGGCGCAGGCCTCTTCTCTCAAACCAAAGGGGCGGCTGCTTTGACGAGCAATACACCTGTGGTCTATGCGAGCGGCAATGTGAATCTCACTGGTTCGACCATCCTTGCCGGTGCGGGGACTGCTTCAGCTGGGCTGGTTGTTCATAACGGAACACTGGTGGTGGACGCCGCAGGGAAGACCAATATTACGAATGGGACCGTGACGCTGGAAGGGGATTCGATTCTTTACTTCCATAACGTCGGCGTCAATTTGGCTGACGGCGAAACCACGCAGACGGGCAGCCTGACGCTTGCGGATGCGCCCAGCACCGTGAAAGTCGACAACATTCTGTGGAAGTATGTCTATGGAACGGATACCTACACGCTTGCGCAGAAGTCTGCCGAAGAAGTTGCGCAGACAACCGGCATCAAGACTGCCGGCGTGATTGACTTCTACAACCGACTGCCGAGTGTGTCGCCCTTAAAGGACCGTATCAAGGATGAATTCTTCCTCGGCGAAGCCAATTTGAAAGGCGGGATGAATCTTGCCGCTGCTGCGGGCGTTCAGGCAGCCGCTCTGCAGAGGCTGGGTTTAGCAACGGATACTGCACAGAAACGTGCATCACTTTCGCAGACCTTTGTCGACGGGGTTACGAGTTTCGCCGAAGTTTCCGGCACGCGTCTGGATTTGGGCGGCAATTCATCCATGAATGAGATCAATGCTGAACTCGGCGGCGTGATCGTCGGCGGTGAGTGGACGAGAAGCGACATGACGTTCGGCGGGCTGGCCAATCTGGGTTCCGGCAGCGTACGCGGTCAGTCGGCCAATGCCGGCGTCAAGAATGATGTCGACTACTACGGCGCATCGCTCTATGCGGGCAAACGCTTCGGGCAGTTCAACCTTGTCGGGCAGGCCGGTTATCTGCGTACCAGCAACGATCTGACAGATTCCTCTGTCGGCTATGCTAAGGCCGACAGTGTGAAGACCAATGTCTGGACTATTGGGGTTCGCGGTGAGGCTGCGGTTCAGCTTTATGAGAATTCAAAACTCATTCCGTATGTCGGGCTCAACTATGTGCGTCTGAACACGGATGACTACACCGTAAGCAACGGCACTCATGTTTCGAGCACTCATCAGAGTCTCTGGACGGTCCCGGTCGGGCTGATGTTCACGGGCAAGACGGCAGCTGCCTCCGGGTGGACTCTGCAGCCGCTCTTGGATGTCGCCTATGTTCGATCCTTCGGCGACAAGGATGTCGAAGCAACGACGACTTGGGGTTCTACTGTCGGATCCGTCAATATGGTTGTTTGGGCAGAAAATGTTCTGCGCTCGCGCGCAGGCATTGAAGCCCAGAAGGGCGCGCTCAGTCTGGGCATTCAAGGCGGAGCCGCCTGCGGCAGCGACAATATGAGCAGCTTCTTCGCTCAGGTTTCGGCTCGCTACAGCTTCTAAAGAGAACGGCAGGAACCTTCTTAAGGAGGAAGGTTCTTATTCCAAACTCCCGAACGACTTGATCCTATTCCATAGGGCATGAGTCTTCGGGAGTTTTGTTTTTTCCCCGAGAGAGCCATTAGAGCTTGATGCGGGGAGCTGAGATTGCCGCATACAAACGTCTTTTTTGCCCGTAGGGGCAGGGTTGTATGCAATGAAGTCGGTTCGCTCGGATGTGCGATCTCAGAAGCAATGCCTCAAAGGTGGTGGATGCCTAGGTCGTTTGACCATCTTGCAGTATCTGGAGCAGAGCGTATGATGATTTAAGAAAACGTATGAATATCTGCTCTCGAGCAGTATTCAAAGCATTTATCTCCTCTCAGAAGGCATCGAGCAATGAAGCTTCAACTTCAATTCAGCACAATTGCCGCAGCTGCGGTTCTTTCGCTTTCAAGCGCTGTCGCTTGGGCACATTTCGGGATTGTGATTCCAGAGCATTCCGCCGTTTTGGAACAGAAGGATGCAAATGTGCATTTCACTATCGCCTTTGCTCATCCGATGGAGCGCAACGGGATGACAATGGCTAAGCCCGATGCTTTCTATGTCGTTCAGGACGGACGAAAGACGGATCTTTCGGGTTCACTCAAGGCTGACAAGCTTTTTGAAAAGGCTTCTTGGCAGGCAGACTACCGTTTCGCGCGTCCCGGGGTTTATCAATTTGTGGTTGACCCCAAGCCTTACTGGGAACCTGCGGAAGACAAGTTCATCGTGCATTACACGAAAGTGATTGTTCCTGCCTACGGCGATGAGGATGGCTGGGATAAGCCTGCAGGCGTTAAAACTGAAATTGTTCCGCTCACACGGCCTTTTGCCAACTATGCCGGCAATACTTTCCGCGGTCAGCTTCTGGTTGACGGCAAGCCCGCGGCAGGGGCAGACGTCGAGGTGGAGTACTTTAATCGCGACGGCAAATACGAGGCTCCCAATGACTACTTTGTCACTCAGGTCGTGAAAACCGATGCTCAAGGGATCTTCGCTTTCACTGCGCCGTGGGCCGGCTGGTGGGGCTTTGCTGCGCTCACGGACGCTGACTATAAGCTCAAAGAAGCCGGCGCTGAGAAGGATGTCGAGCTCGGGGCCGTGCTTTGGACGGAATTCACCGCACCGCTGGTGAAGTGAGCCATCATGCATATCGCCGAAGGTGTTCTTTCCGCGCCAGTGCTCATTGCCGGCGCGGCTGCGGCTGCGGCAGGCATCGCCGTCGGATTAAAGCGCCTTGATGAGTCCCGCCTCATGACTGCGGGGCTCGTTGGCGCCGCTTTTTTCATCGCTTCCCTGATTCATGTGCCGATAGGCGTGTCAAGCGCTCATCTGCTGCTTTGCGGACTTGTCGGCGTGATGCTGGGAGTCTCTGCCTACCCTGTGATTTTTACAGCGCTTTTGCTGCAGGGAGTGCTCTTTGAATTTGGCGGGCTCACCGTGCTCGGCGTCAACACAACTACGATGGGAACCGGCGCATTGGCTGCAGGCATGCTTTTCCATGCGTTGGTTCACCCTGGCGTATCGCGCCGGCGATTGATGATTGCTGGCGCTTTAGCGGGCGCAGCAGGCGTTTTAATTGCGGCACTGATGACCGCCTGCGCATTGGCATTCTCGAGCGAAGGTTTCGTTGCTTCGGCGGCTGCGCTCCTTGCGGCACACGTCCCCATTATGGCGGCGGAAGCCGTGATTACCGCTCTTGTGGTCGATATGATCGCTCGAACTTATCCTGAACTGCTTCATCTTGGTGAAGAGAGGCCCTTGTGAACACATCAAAAATCGCAGCCGGAGCGCTTGCGCTTTTGCTTTGTGCGGGTGCGAACGCACACCGCGTGAATATTTTTGCTTGGATTGAAGGTGATCAAGTTGTCACTGAATCCAAGTTTTCCAGCGGCAGCCGGGTGCAAAAGGGAGCCGTTACGGTGAAAAATGCCGCCGATGGTTCTGTTTTGGCGGCCGGCGTCACGGACGATGCCGGGGTCTGGCGGTTCGATGTCACTGACGCGATGCGTCATGCGCCCAAAGGCCTAGAGTTGGAGATCAACGCAGGAGAGGGCCATCAGAATCAATGGTCGATTCCCGCTGATGAGCTTGCTGCGGCCGACGGAGCCGGCGCATCCAAGCTCCCGGCAGCTGCTCCCGTCAGCACGCAAATGACTCAGCCAGCTGCACCGCCGAAAAAAGACAGTGCTGCGGCGGCTATGAGTGAGGCCGAGCTTGAGGCGGTCTTCAGCCGCGTTCTCGATAAGAAGCTTGCACCGGTTTATCGAGAGTTAGCGCTGAGTCACGATAAAACGCCCGGGATCCCGGAAATTGTGGGCGGAATGGGCTGGCTGATTGGCTTGGGCGGCATTGCCGCATGGGCTCGCCGTCGGCGGTCATAAGCATGCGTCTCACTTTGTCTCCGGCATTGCGGCTAGCCGTTCCGAGCATCCTTGGGACGGCAAGTGCTTTCCTGACCACGTTGTCGGCGGCGGAAGCGGCACTCTTGGGAGCCGTTGTGATCCGTCTCGCCGCATGGTTTAGCGGCGAACCGCTTCGTCTTCGGCGGCTCGCCGCCGTGAACGGTTTTCTGATTCTGATCTGGTGCTTCACGCCCTGGAGCACGCCTGGAGTGACGGTTGCTTCAGCGGGTGTCTTTGATATTACGAAGGAGGGGCTCCTGCTATCGCTTCTCGTCACGATGAAGTGCAATGCAGTTTTTCTGCTCTTCGATGCGTTTGTTCCAGGTATGCGGCTCACGGAAGTGGCTTCCGGTCTGCGGGCTGCTCGTCTGCCGATGAAGCTGGTGACGCTTTTGCTTTTCATGACGCGTGAGACGGAACTGCTCAGCCGTTCGTACCGTTCACTTTCGGAATCTGTTCAGCTCCGAGGTTTTCGGGCTTCTATGAATAAGCATTCTTACCAAACGCTTGCAGCCTTTATCTCGACACTCTTTATCCGGGCATATGCAAGAAGCCGTGTGCTCAATGAGGCGCTGATTCTTCGGGGATTCTCTGGGCACTGGCCAGTCCCTGCAAGCGGATTGAAGAATGCCGGTGAAGCGGGACTTCTTGTTCTGACGATTGGCCTTGCTTTGCTGCTTCTCGTCTGGGATTTCGTTTCATGATGCAGACTGCGCTTCTTGAGGTGAAGAACCTTTCCTTTTCACGCTCAGACCGCGTGATTTTTCGCGATGCGGCATTCTCACTAGCTCCAAAGGAATCGCTCGGCCTCTGTGGTCCGATCGGCTGCGGGAAGACCACGCTGCTGAGAATCCTCACGGGACTCGAGCGCCCGCAGGCGATGAATCTTTCGCTGGAAGGCGTGCCGGTAACTGCACAGAAAGACTTTCAAAGACTCAGAAGAAAAGTGGGCTACGTGCTGCAGAATCCGGACGATCAGCTCTTTTTCCCGGAGGTAATTGAAGACGTCATGTTCGGGCCGCTGAATCTCGGTCTCTCATACGCTCAAGCGCGCACTCGTGCATTGGATGTGCTGTCGATGCTTGGAATAGCAAATCTTGCCGAGAGCATCTCTTTCCGGCTCTCCGGCGGGCAGAAGCGGTTGGTCTCCATCGCCTGCATCCTTGCGATGGAACCCGAAGTGATTCTTTTGGATGAGCCGACTACGGCGCTCGACCCCGCATCGGTCGATCGTCTCACCAAGACAATCGAGTCTTTGCAGATCGCCAAGCTGATCGTCAGTCATGATTACGCATTTCTCAAACGTGTCTGCGGCCGAATGGTGACGATTCGCGACGCTCAAATCTTGGCATTGGAATAAAACAGAGGGGATGGCGCTCACCGGGCAGAGACGGTCGAGTGCAGAAAATGAGCTTTCGCTGCAGCGCTGGAAATGCTCTGCGTTCCCACAAAAAGCCAATGGTGGTTGGCAGGCGCATTCAGCCGGTACCGGCAATCTGAGGAGATGCTGGATTCAGCCTTCAGTTCAATGCGGCAGTGATCTGGGCTTTCCGGCTGAGGAAGGCCTTTATTCTCAATGCCGGCCTGACAATCGTCGTGGAGCGTTTGGCTGCTCCCAACAGGACTCGCGTCATTTGGTCAGTCAGAGTGAAGCTTTTCGGCTTTGCAAGCAGGCGGGAATGTCAGCGTACTGAGGCAACGGTGTGAATGACGCTTTTCTGAGGATGTCTTGAATGATTCATGGAGAATAAATAATAAATTCATAAAATTGTAAATATTGATGTCTGTTGATTCCCATGTGAGTCAGCCGTCCGAGCAGTCTGCAGGCTGTTTGCTGGTCAAAATATTTTGCCGGAGACTAGATAATGATTTTTATAGTGAAATTGATCAGTCACCGCTGTGTATTTATCAATTGAAACGTATACAATAATGGATGAAAACGGATTTTCAGCAACGTATACTAAATAATTTAATTAAATGAAATTTTATTCAGTCAATGAATAAGTAATTTTACCAAGATTACAACTGACAGTTTTAGACTGTGATGAAAACAACTGATGCCGTTTTGTTTAATCCTAGTCGCAGTCTCAGATGGATGAAATAGGAAAGGCAGAGTAATCAGATGTATACGAAAAATTTGGAAGAATGAAAGGTCCTTCCGGGAATGTGTTTCAAAGATGAATTGAGAATGCACTATTCATATAATGCGAACAATTCTCAATATCAATTGATTTATTGATAGTAAACATCTGATTCGCTTAACTCGACAATGCCTATAACTTTTATTTCTTCTGCCGCCCATACGAAAAGATTAACGGCCCAATGGAGTTTCAAACATTCCGCCGTCATGGCAGCCCTGCTGATGGCGTGCTGCAGCGCTCAGGCACAGAATGCGCGTATGGATGAAGATCCAGCATCTGATGACGCTATTGAATTAAAGACGACTTATGTGCGGCCGGAATATGTAGAAATCGAACGACTGCGTGAAACAAAGGAAATTATCGTCATTCCAAAGGAAGATATTGTTGAGCGCGGCAACAGAACAATTTCCGATGTGCTTGAAGGCGTGCCCGGTGTTTCCGTTAATACGAGCGGGTGGGGCAGCATCGATTTGCGCGGTCAAGGCAATGATACGGCTAACCGAAATCTTCAGGTGATGCTCGATGGTGCGCCCATTACGACCTTGCTGAATCATCCTCACTCTACGAACTATGACGTCGTTCCCGTAGAGGAACTCGAACGCATTGAAATTATTCCGGGCGGCGGCAGCGTCCTTTATGGTTCGGGCACAGCGGGCGGCGTGATTAACATCACAACGAATCTTCGTTCGATGAAGGATCCGAAAACGTCAGCCTTCGGCGAATGGAATTCAGACGGATATCGTATCGGCGCGAGCGTGGGGGCTCGGCTCAATGAAAAATTCTCTTTCTTAGGCACCGCTTCAAAAATTGATCGGGATCTCTACTTCAAGAATACGTATCGCAATTCGAATTATTACTCTGCCGGTATTCGATGGGATTTAACCGAAAAGCAAAGTCTCACGCTTCGCGCCAGCCGACTTGAAGAGGATTCTCAGTTCATCAAAACGGCTTCTGCCAGAAACATTCAAAAATACGGGAAAGACTACGTCCCTCCATGGACTACGCAAACCGTTGGCGTGGACGAAAATGGTCAGCTTATTAAACGCCGAGTTAGGGGTTATCTGAACGGAGATCGCGCGATCAACAGCTATAACCTCAGCTATGCCAACGATCTCACGGATAGACTGCATTTGACGGCGGATAGTTTTTACAGCGATGGGTATTTCTCCAACAATCAGTTCGGGGATCAGATCATCGATCAGGAAAGCAAGGGCCTCAAACTGAAATTGGATATAGATTATCTTGAAGGCAGCGATCTGCTGCTTGGGTTTGACTACACCAAGCAAAGTGCTGACTTTAACTACATCGGTTCATGGAAGAAAGACAGCAGCGGCAAGTATTATGGTGAGCCCTACAGCTTCCTTTACGACAAAACAGTCATCGCGCTATACGGTTTGAATACTTTGAAGTGGGGCGACTTCAGCTTTACCCAGGGGCTGCGCCGTGAGCTCACTAAATGGGGATATGACAAAACGGGCAACAGGATTGCCGGCGCAGATACCTCAGATCGCTGGAATACGGCGTTGGAATTGTCGGCGGCTTGGCGGTACCGCGATACCGGCAGAATTTACGCTCGGTATGAGCGCGGCTATACCGTCCCTGACGGTCTGATGATTGCAGATCAAGCGGTTGTCAACGGGGACAGGGTTTATAAAATCACCAATGCCGAAGATGAAAAGTACGATATGTACGAGATTGGTCTTCGCGACAAGGTCGCCTTCTCAACCGTCAGCGTTTCACTCTGGATGTCGAACACCAACAACCAGCTGTACCGTATGTATGTCAGGGGACTCAGTGATGCTCGGACGCTGAATTTGCTTCAGACGCGCCGTTGGGGGGCTGACGTCAGCCTTCAGCAGACGATCGGCAGGCTGACGCTTACGGAATCGTATTCATGGCTTAAAGGAAGGTCTGACTATACATCTGCCGGCAGTCGATTCATGGATGAGGTCGGCAAGGACAAAATCGATTTCACGCGGAGCGGTCTGCAGAAAGTGCCGCAGCACTCTCTGTCGGTGCTTGCAAAGTACGACTTCACAGACAACTTCTCCGGTGACGTTCGCTATACCTACTATGGGAAATACAACAATTTCCTCTCAGATGCTGAAAAGGAAACGGACGGTATTGTCAAGTCCAGACAGATCGTCGATACAAGCCTGCATTTCAAACCTTGGGAGCATTTGGAAATTTATGCCGGCGTAACGAATCTCTTCAACGAGAAGTACTACGACTACGTATCAATCGGGAGCTGGTCGCTGATACCAGGACGTGAGCGGACTTATTTCGTTGGCCTGCGCGGCACGTATTGATCTCATTCAGTGCGAAGGAGGTGCAATAGCACCTCCTTTCGACGTCAGATCTTTTTTTGGGAACGCTGTCTCATGTCTCAGTTTATTCAAACCTTCCTGACAGGAGGGTTCATGATGTGGCCGCTGTTGGCGGCCTCCATCGTTACGATCGCCATCGCCGTCGAACGTACAGTTTTCTACCGACGCTCCGCATCCGATATGCAGGTGCTTCAAGGTGAATTTCTGTCAGCAGTACGGGCTAAAAATTTTGATGCTGCAGCCGCACTTTGCAAAAAAGCGGGAGGCACCGTCGGTGCAGTTCTTGAAAAAGCCATTGCAGAGCGCAATGCCGTGATCAATGCTGAGCAGTATCTTTCCGGAGCTGCGGCTTACAGCGCAGCGCGGCTCAAGGATCATCTCAACTATGTGAGTGCGATCGTAACTTTGGCTCCTTTGATGGGGCTTTTAGGAACCGTGACCGGCATGATCCGATCATTTGATATTTTGTCGATCTCTGAAGGACAGCCGTTTGCTATTACCGGCGGTGTTGCGGAAGCTTTGGTCGCAACGGGGTTCGGGCTGCTCGTCGCCATTATTGCAATGCTGGTTTATGTCTGGCTTTCTCAGCGGGCCAACCGAATTATTGAAGACCTTGAAGCTGCGGCAAGTGCTTATCTCGCCTGTCTTTCGGAGAAGTAAGGCATGCGCATCAACAGTCTCAAGGAGGACAGGAAACCTCTGCTGATGATCATTCCGATGATCGACATCATCTTTTTCCTGCTGGTGTTCTTCATGATGTCGATGCTGACCATGGTGACGCAGAAAACCATTGCCCTTAATCTCCCTAAGGCGACCATCGCAAAAGTGGACACCACCAAAACAGTCCCCGTGTCAATCACAGAGGACGGGCGTCTTTTCCTTGAGCAGAATTTAGTTTCAGAGGAGGAGTTAGCTCGACGGCTTGTGTCTTTAAAGACTGAGAATGAGAAGCTCACTGTGGTGCTGCGCGGCGATGAAAAAACCGATTTCGGCACGGTGGTTGGCGTTATGGATGTCATCCGCCGCACAGGCATTGAACGAGTCTCCATAGCAACCGAGGGAAGACGCTGATGAGTCCGAAGCCACTTTCCTGGCAGTCGGCATTGAGCGCTTCTGTCGTTATTCATGCTTTATTGGTCGGAGGTATCGGTCTTATCTTTTTCCAATCCGCGCCTGTCGGCGGATCCGGCATGCTTACCGTTGATCTTGGCGGCCCTGCAGGGAATGCCGGCGGTTTGGGAGATATGCATCAAGACGGCCGACTTGGCAACGGCGGGGCAGGCGGGGACGGCGCAAAATCCCATTCCAAGGACAGGCGTCTGGAACCGACTGATGAGCCCGAAAAGCCATTGGCCCCGAAAACAGAAGGAGAGACACTGGACGAGCCTCCGAAAGCCGCTGCCGCTGAGACTTCATTGGATTCGAAGCCCACTCCCAAAGCGCCTGAGCTGACATCGACACAGCCAACAGCAGATTCGGGGGATGAGCAGGTGAAGTCTGCGCAGGCAAAGCCTATTCTAAAAAGGCAGAATCCTCAGCCCCAAGTTTCCAAAAACATAAAGCCGGTCAGCAAACCCAAAAGAGAAAACTCGGAAGGCAAAGCTTATAAAGGCGAAACCCAAAAGCCCGCACCGCTTAAAGAAAAAGCTTCCGCTTCCGAAACGGATGGCAAAGACGGCAAGACTAAGCATGTCAGCGCAGGCTCCGGCGGTGCAGTTGGAGCGAGCGGAACGGCTGACGGCAAAGCTCAGACCGAAGGATCCGGAGTGGGGGATGGGCAAGGAACGGCTTTCGGCAGCGGCAATTTCATTGCGAACGGTGACGGCTCCTATACGGCATTGGGTTCCGGCGGCATCTCGTACAAAATCCTTTCAGAGGCAGCGCCAAGGTATCCGCGGGCAGCTCGTTCCATTGGCTTCAACAAGGTCGTACGGGTGCGGGTGAAATTCTTGGTAGGACTCGACGGACAGGTTGAAACCACAGAGATAATCACCCGAAATATCCCGGATCTAGGTTTCAAAGAGGCTGCTGTCGAGGCAGTAAAGAAAATGAAGTTTGCGCCTATTTATCATCAAGGGCGTAACATTAAGGTTTACTTTCAAAAAACTATTGTGTTTCAACCTTAAATTTTCGTCGTGCTGCTTCCTTATTTGAGAACAGCACGGCACTAATTTCACAGCATTTTCCGAGCGATAAATTTAAAAAAACAGGCTCCGGCAGATTCTGATGCCTGACTGCACCTTCAATGCTCTGAGGGGCAGATGGCTGTACTGCGTGCAAACATAACCAGCACCAAATTGCAGACGTATCGCGGATGCGGCACTTAACTGTGCTCTTCTAGTTTACACGTTTGGCTGCGGCAACTATTTTTAAAGATTGGAACCCAGCCCCTGTTAGGTATCTAAGGCAGTTGTATGCGCGTTCTTTGCCGCAGTAAGATGATTAAAGCGGTATACAAATGAGCCAAAGAACAAATAATATTTAAAATATAGGAACGCAAAATGGTTCTGTATGCGGCATCAACTATTGAGCGCCGCCTGTTTATATAGTGTAAGCATCACATGGTCGGATTGATGTTATTGAGCAGAAGCATGAATCTTTAGATTTTGACTTATCCATGGATATTAAATCATATTCGTTTAAGATCCAATTGATCGATCTGTCGCTGGTTAGAATTTTTATATTATGTGCTTTTGAAGGTGAAGATAGGTGATGAGAAGGTAATAGAATTAAGTCGAGATATAAAACATTTTATGCAATGTTTAAATTTGATTTTGGATTATCTTATGACAGTAAGTATTAAGAAGCAAATTCTAATTCTCATTTTGGCGGCTTTTTCCCTGAATGGAGCATGTGGGATGTTGGATCCTAAAGTTGATGCTGCTGTTAAGGGACTCAGCCCTTTGAATTGGCCTCTGACAGTTAATGATCTTGAGTTGTGGAATAAAGAAAATTTAGTTGTTGCCAAAAATGAAAAAGAGCTCCTTGCTCATTATATGAGATATTATCATGCTAAATCTTCTTCATTGAAAAATGAATTCTATGATGGATTTTTATCTCGCTTCTGGGGATATTTTGTTTCGTGTGTGGCATCTAATCCATTTCATAAACAAGAAATATCTGTATTTGATGTCGCCTATAATCATAGTTTTGATATGGAGTATTTTTATTTTTTGTACGGTCTTCCTGGCGGCAATGCTTGGTCCGTTGATTCTAAAAAAATCGATGAAATCAGAACTAATTTCTACACAATGATTAAAGCTTACCCTAAGCTGAAGGATTATATGACGCCGGAAATGTATAAATATCATCCTTTAATGTTTGCGAATAAAGTTTTCCCTCCCCGATTAGAGGTTTGTGTCAATCGATCTGGGAAAGTTTTCGCACAAATGCAAGAAGCTCAATCCTTTAATGAGGACCCGCTTAATAAAGCTAAAGGGCTGAAATATCAATTTCAATATGAAGGAACGCTCAATCGTAGACTTGCATATAAGTTATATGACACCCTTATTAGAAAGGATGAGGATGTTAGTCAATATGTATATGAATACAGCTTTAAGGGTGCGAAAAAATAATGTAGATTGATGGTAATTCTTGTGTGTGAGTGAATGACCTTGAGTTTTAGGTGTTCGCCTTTTTGTTATATGTGTTTTTGGTGTAATCAAGGCGTCGGATAAGTTTTAAATGTTTGAATCGATGATTGTAGTTGCGCCCCTTTTTTATTAAAGAAGATAAAATCTGGCTTTAATCAAAGCAAAAGTGTTCTGAATATTCGTAATTGATAGTAATGCGTATATAAGAGTTTTTCGTGCTATAGGAATGAATTTTCTATTGCTGGGGTATGTTGAAGACAACACCGTTGGAAACGGTCATTTCACAGGCTTTAATAAGCGGCAGCATTGTGCAGCGGCGTCTGCGACGGCTTGGAGCACAGCTTCGGCTGCCTGTCAGCTGAGATTGAATAAATCTTCGATATGGGAAAAGTTGAGTCGCTTCTAATGGTTGGTATTTTCGAAAAATAATGCCAGGTCGTGCATCTGACAATTCATCCAGAAATCCAAGAGATCAGAGAACGTTGAGGGCATTCATTGCAGCCCCATGGACTGCGAATGAGGAAGGTTAGAGGGGGGCAAAGCAATTTCGAGCAGTGAGGACCTCCTGATTTCTGCTGGAGGCCGCACAGGCTGATTCCCCACTTTGGCACATCTCAAGAATGTCTGCGGGAGGGGGGCATGTTTGTCACGCGATGGAGCCGGAGCCCTCTGGGCTCTGACCGCAGACGAGCTGCGTCAGAAAATGATTTATAGCGGGCGCGAAAGCCGCTCGGTCTTTCGCGAGCCCAAGGCGGAGCGGCAAAGCGGCGGTCTGACAGGATCAAAACGCCGTTACTTCAGTGGTCGGGCTGCTTAGTCGGCCAATACATCGCTCCATGCTTCAAGTATTTCATGGCGTCTCAAGTCGAGCGCATGACAGTAATACGGTGCGCCGTAAATGCGTCCATTCTTTACCGCATTGCATTCGGCGAATTGGGGGTGTTTCCGGATGAATTCAGTTATTTTTTGTCCGCAAGCGGCCGCATCGCCGGTATAGACGATGAGGTCCGGGTTCTTTTCGAAGAGTTCGGAGAGGTCATCGAGTTCCTGAATGCCAGGGATGCGTTCTTCGGCATTTGGCCGAACATTGATGTTCTCTATTGCAAAAGTGTTTGTGAGCAGTTGAGAGAGTGCACTGCGCTCAGAGATCCGGAAGACATAGCTTTCATGGCGAACGGGACTGCGGATCGCCAGAAAAATTGCGGCCTTTTGTCCCTTACGAATGGATTTGCGCACATCGTCGAGCGCTGCCAGTCGCTCCGTTCGTTCACGAATAATGCGTTCGGCTTGTTTTTCCTCGCCGAAAAGTTTGCTGGCGCGGCGCAGAACCGATTCTGTTGATCCCCGCACGTCAAGAATTTTGACCGATATGCCTTCTTTTTCGAGTACTTCTCGGCCCGCTGCAGGATTGAAGTCGGCGGATCCGTTTTCCTCAAGCACCACAAAATTGGCTTTCATGCGCCGCACCGCCGGCAGGAGCACCTGTGTTGGGTCATTCAAAAAGCACGAAACGCATTCAAGGTGCTTTTCCATCGGATGGAGAAGTTCCATGGATGGTACGTCGCCGCCAATCAAGCCGCGGCCATAGATGCGCAGTGCACCGAGATATTCAGCGGCGGCATCGCCGACGATGATGATGTTTTCACATCTGGGAAACGGAATGAACGGATTGCCCATGAGCTGGTCCTTGGAGGTTGATGATTTGGTCCGCAAGCGGCCAAAGCGATTGCTGATGTGTGACGAGAAGCATTGCGGTCTGAGGGAGTTTCGCCTTGAGCAAGGCGATCATCCAGTGTGCATTGGCCGGATCAAGGCCGCTCGTCATTTCGTCGAGAAGCAGGATGTCAGGTTTGACAATAAGAGCCCGCAGCAAAGAAAGCCGCTGCTGTTCACCGCCGGAAAGCAGTGCAGACCAGTCGCCCGAGTCGTAAAGCTTTTCTTTGAGATGGTCAAGGTGTGCGGCACTGAGCAGTTCCTGTGCTGCCTGCTCCGTGATCGTTTCAGGACTTTGCGGATAGGTGAGCGCAGCGATGAGCTCTCCTTTTGGCAAATAAGGCTGCTGCGGCATCCAGAAGATGGATCCGCGTTCAGAGAGTTTACCTTCGTAATTTCCGGCGAAGCCTGAAAGAACTTTGAGAAGCGTGGATTTTCCGATGCCAGACGGGCCGCAGACGATGGTGAAGCTGCCCGGGACGAGTTTGAGATGGACGGGCACGCGGCTGATGTTTTTTCCGTTTGGAACGATGAGATCAAGGGCCGCGGTGAGACCAGTGCATGAATTGTCCTGACATCGTTTCTCCAAAGCTTGGCGTTGATCGTCCGCTTCGGAGAGCCCTGCTTCAAGACGGCGAAGACGCTCATAAGCGGCCGCAAGGGCAGCCAGATCGTCGTAGGACATGATGATCCATGAGAGTGACCGTGCCACGTCATTGAAGGCGCCCCTGATCTGCATGAGTCCGCCCAATTGGATGATGCCGGCGAAAAAACTCGGCAGCGCGAAAAAAATGGGAGCGAGGTGTGTGAATTGTCCGACGCCGACCGTGAAGAGGTTGAGGTCTCGCTTTCGTTTTACCAACGCAATGAGGACAGAGAGAAGCTGCCGGAAGCGCTCGACCAGACCGGCTTCCTCCACAGCCTCAGCATGAGCCCCGGCGATGGCATCTGCATGACGGCGTTTTTCCATCAGGGCAGCACGCAGATTCGCCTCCATGTGCTGAGCATTGATGTTGAGGCCTTTAAGCTTGCGTCCGATGAGGTGTGTAATCCATGTGGCAACGATCGTATAGAGGATGCAGACCCAGAACATGTAGCCGGGGATCGTGATGCCGAACACTTCAGCAGAGCCTGAGAGCTGCCAAAGGATGACTGAAAAACTGCCGATCGTGAGCATGGCGTCGTAAAAGCTCACCAGAAGATCGACGGAAAGATTGACGAGCTGCCGAACATCCTCCGTCACGCGTTGGTCTGGGTTATCGGGTTCTCGGCCGCTCTCGCGCAGCAGATAGTGGGCGCTTTCCGGAGATAGCCAGCGTTTGAAGAAAATCTGCGTAAGGTCGCGGCGAAGCGCAAGCGCCAAGCGGTCCTTGACATAGCCAGCCCAGACGAGCAGTACGATGATGACGGCGGCAAGCCCTATGAAATAAAAAAGTTCTCGGAAGATCGCATCGCGATTGACCGCCTGAAGTGCGTTAAAGAACCGTCCGTTCCAATCGTTATAGAGAACAGCAAGCTTGATATTGAATGCGTATGCCGCAAGAACGATGGCAAAAAGTCCCCACAAGCGCCATTGACTGCGGGTAAAAAGATACTGCGTGATAAGACGGCATAAGCCGCTCGGACGCGGATTAAGGAACATGCTTGTGCTTGAATGGTGCTGTGCCGAAAGCGGTTCGGGGAGACCGCTTTCGGCAGACTTTTTCAGGTGAAATTAGAACTGGGCCGAGAGCCAGGCACGGAAACCTCGAGCATAACCCACGTTGTTCTCACGCATGCCGAACAGCGCAACGTACTTCTCATTTGTCAGGTTAGTGACGGCGAGACCTGCCTGAATGTTGAAGTAATTCGGAATCTTCGGCGTCCAGTTGATGCCTACGGAGTGCAGGGTGTAGTCATCCAAATGGGTTGCTGCATATCCTGGGAACGGAACGGTATCGCCGCCCTTGGCCCAATGGAGCCGGTACCAAGGCTCAAGTTGGGCAGCTGCAATTTTGTAGCTCAGCCGCAGATTGGCGCTCTGAGGCGTAACACCGCCCAGCCGTTCGCCGGTTTCCTTATCTTCAGAATGCAGATAACCGTATGAAGCGGAGGCTTTAAAACCGTTGAGTTCATAGGTGCCGGAAAGCTCAGCACCCTTGTTGACAACGTGGCCGTAGTTCACCGTTTGGTACTTGATCGGTCCGACCATGCCGCCTTGCCACCATTCGAGCATATTATCCTGAACCGAAATGAAGTCCTTGACGTCGTCATAGAAGACCGCAACTCGCCAGGAAAGATGATCGTTCTCAGTGAGAAGATCGCCGAACAGGCCGCTCATGCCGACTTCGTAGTTCGTGGATTTTTCAGGCTTCAGATTGGGATTATTGATGACCTCAACATTCTGACCGTAGTCTGTGCTGTAGAAGTACATCTCATCGAGCATCGGCGGACGGTAACCGGTGTGTACGGACCCCCAGACCAGCAAAGATTCATAGGGCGTCATCTTCAGCGTGATGCCCGGCGTTACTTTGGAGTCGGAAAGCGAAGGGAAACCGGTATTCGATTCGCGCTTGAAGTAGTTGAAGCGCACGACGGGGACCACGGAGAAAAGACCGTTGATCTTATATTCGTCCTCAATGAAGAAGCCGCCGTCAAAACCGTCAGCATCCGGACGGGTTGAATCTTTGTTCCATTCGTTTGTCGTTTGATCTAAAACTAAGCCGCTTTGCGATGTCTTTGAAAAATCGAACCCATAGGTGACGGCATGCCGGCCGAGTCCGCTGAGGTAGGAGGTGTTCTGCACATTTCCGCTCACGGAGTCGAACTTATCTTTGGAATTGATGCCGCGCCAAGGATCAGGATTGACGTAGTGGAATTTGGAGTGGGCGTATTGAAGGGCTGCGGTGAGATTCCAGAGGTCGCCTCGTTCGAACTCCCATTTGCCGGTGACGCGTTGCTGTTCATAGCGATAGAACGTATCGCTTTCAGAATTTGCACGGTCAAAATTGTATGAGAGGCTCAGCACGTTGGCATCGTTAGGCATGAAGGAGGCTTTGCCGAATGCTGCTGTGCTGTAGGCATCGATATCGGCTTTGCTTCGTTTGCCGGTCAGTGAGTTGGTGGAAGCACCTGAGTCACGGCGTGAAACCCCAAAGACGACGTCCCACTGGTTGGATCGGCCGAATGCGTAAGCGCTCTTTTGCCATTCCAGATTGTCTGAGGTGTAGCCGGCCTTGACTTTGGCGCCAAAGTTTCGATCGGTTCCCTTCAGGAAATCATTGGCGTTCATTGTGGTGACGGCCAATGTGCCGCCAATACCGCCGTTGCCGTATAGCGCGCTGCCGCCGCCGTGCTTGACTTCAACTTGTTTAAGAATTTCCGGATCAATGAAAATGCCGCTTGGACGGTTGCCGGCCATTGTTTGGTCGTCCTGACGCATTCCGTCAATCAAATACGTAATTTGAGAGGAGTTCGATCCTCGGATTGAAATTTGCGACGATATGTAGGCAAAGTCAAGAACGTCAACGTTAGGAATATCTAAAAGCAGTTCGCCCAAAGTAACAGGCTGATCTTCCTGAATATCCTGCTCTGTGAGCACGCTGAGTGAGCTTGCGGCCTGAGAGAGGGGCTGAGTGGTTCGGGTAGCCGTTACGACAATGGGCTGTGTATCAATGTAAGTCGCTTTGGGAGTCGAATCTTCAGCTGCGGCAGCACTATTCATTCCTGCAAATAGAAAAGATATCGTCAGTACGAGAGGACGAAATGAAAAATGGGGGGGGGTAAATATTAGAAGGGCTCATGCCAATCTCCGTTGACAAAGCGGTCTGCGTTTGTAGACTGCAGACGACCTTAATGATGAGAATGATTCGCATTCTAAGGTGAGGTTGGCGAAGCTAACAGATTATTTTTATTGAGAAATTTTGATTACGGCGCTAAGTAATTGGTTAACAAAGGACAATGACGAATTTGAAATGACAGAAGTAATTCTCTGAAATTGTTGTTTGGCGTTCACTGTAAAGGTTTACGAAAAGAGGGGTTTTTATTTCCAAACAGTGACTCCATTGGATGTTTTATAAATTATTAGGCCATTGCATATATCAATAACGACTAAAAATGTGATAGGTAAACTATTTTTTAAGATGTAATTATATGGTTTTCAGATTGAATTTTGGGATGGCTACGAAATTAATACTTGTTGAGAACAAGAAAACATTCAGAAGTTGACAGATTTGAATGCCTAGGTGACTCACCTAAGATACGGGCCTCCAGCTCATTCTTAATGACCGATCGGGCATTGAGCGCTAAATTAGTTCATCCGTTATCGGCAATCCAATGTATTTTTCCAAAGCCGGATGCCAGGGTTGGATTTGGCATCGGCAGAAGACTGGACATTTGCAGGTGAGCGCTGCATCACTTAGGCAGAGAGCATGACGAACTAACGAGATCTTCAAGCGAAATATTCGAAAGATTTTTTGTTCCGAGCTTTCGGTAAATGGCGTTTCGGTGCGCATAGATGGTGCGGTCGCTCAAACCCAAACGTTCGGCAATCTGCTGAGAAGATACGTCTTGGATCATGAGTTCCAGTATTTCGCGTTCTCGCTCAGTGAGGAGGTCAAATGCTTTTTCAAGATCCCGGCCGGTAAGTTCGCCGCAGCTTTTGGCGAGACTTTCTCTGCACAGTTTGGCGATCGCCTTCATCAGGCGGTCTTCGTCAACGGGTTTTTCAAAAAATTCGGCTGCACCCGCCTTCAGCGTCGTAACGGCGAGATCAACGTTGGCGTGTCCCGTAAGGATGATGATGGGCAGCGAGTACCGGCGGCGGCGCATTTCCATCTGCAGCTCCGTGCCGGTCATGTCCGGCATGCTGATGTCAAGAATAAGGCAGCCAGGCACAGATGGTGCGTCATCCATAAGGAAAGACCACGCACCAGCATAAGTGCGAACCTGCCAGCCGGCATAGGTGAGCATCATTTCACACGTTTCACGAAGGTCTTCGTTGTCATCAACGATGCGCACGAGCGTGTGCTGCTGAATATCCTTTAGCGTTCGTGTCATGAGGAGCCGCCTCCGGGGAGAGGAAGAATGATTTGTACTTCGAGACCTTTGTCGGCTCGTGCACTGAAGTGAATGCTGCCGCCGTGTGCGCTGATGATGCTCCGCACGATGCTGAGGCCAAGACCCAAACCGTCTCGTTTCTGTGACGGTCCGCAGGAGGCAATGCGTTCAAGCGCTTCAGCATCGAGCTGTTCTGTTTCGTCTGAAACGATCAGCTCGACGTGATCTTCGCCGCAGGTCAGTGCAATCTTGGACTGCGGGTTCCGTCCGGCTGCAGCTTCTGAGGAGTTCTTGAGGAGATTAAGCACAACCAGCTGGAGTTCAAGGGGATTGCCAGTAATGAAGACATTGTCCGATAGGACAAGCGTCACTGCATGATGAATGAGTTTCATCTGGGCGGCTTCAGCCACTGTTTCCCGGATCAGCTCGGAAAGATTAATCGGGAGGTTGCGGCGGTCCGTTCGGGCATAGGAGCAGACGTGCTCGACAATGTCGTTGATTCGCTCTGTTTGCCTTCGGGCTTTGGCACAGGACTTCTCAATGACGGCAGAGTCCTCTTCGTCGCGGGCGGCGGCCATCTCGATCGTACGCAGCGCATAGCGCAGTGCTGAAAGCGGCTGACGGATTTCGTGCGCAACCATGTTTGAAAGCATGCCCATCGTGCTCATTTGCTCGTAGCGGTGGAACTTTTGGAGAAGCGCAGTGTTGCTCTCTTCCAGAGCCATGCGTCGGGCAGCTTCGTCATTAAGTTCTCGGGTCCGGCGCTCAACGAGGGCATTGACCCGACGAAGGTGCAGCATTAAGGCGAGAAAAGCAACTAGAGCAGCCAATGCGAACGGCCAGACGGCCTCCCAGACTCGCGTAAAAGTCCAATGCCGCAGGTATTCATAGCGTCCCCATTTGAGCTCTCGGTAGAGCTGATCAATGCTTTTGAAGCTGTTGGCGGTGCTCCATGCGATGCCCGCTTCTGTTTGCGGCGGCGCGGTGAGCAGTGCCAGAGAGATTCGCTTGGCAACGTCGGACGGCACCTGACTCATGGCGCCAACCGTCCAGTTAGGAAAGAGCCTCGAGGTGTGCGCGCAGGCGAGAGGAGAGTCTTCTGCCGGCTCGATTACCTTGAAGTGTTTTCTCCTCTCTATAGGCAGTCCTTCCAAAACGCAGGCCCGCATCAGTCCAACGTCAATGGTTCCGTCTTCAAGTGCCTGCAGAATTTTCGGCACGGGCTGATCCACCTGTCTGAGGGAACTGAAGAAGCGGTACGGATCCAAGCCTCTGTCAAGGAGCGCAGAAGCCGGCATCTGCCAGTTGAAGAACATCGATTCGAGACCCGACATCGCCGAGAGATGTTTCAGGTCCTTTAGACTGTTGAGATCAGTGCGTCGGCTGCTCACAACGACTGCGCCGGCAACCGCTCGGTTGGGATCCGGGGCGAAATTGGTGACGAGCGTGGCGAGCGGATAGATGCCGTCAGGCAGCAGCGATGCATAGCACCCGCTGCTGCCGAAAATCACATCTACTTTGCCGCTGCGGGCTGCCTTGATGAGGGCTGCCGTACGGTAGACCTTCACATCCACGCGGTATTCCGGGAGACTTTGCGAGAGAATCTGCGGCAGTTTGCGCAGCACGTAGTCGTCGGCATTCACATAGGTCGTGAATCCCGACGGAGTGCCTTCCTGCAAAAAGGCCATCATCCCAAAACGCAGGACGGGACGGAGGTCTTCCGCCCCGCAGACAGAAAATCCGGGGAACGCGCAGAGCAAAGCCGCTGCTGCGGCCGCGGATCTTATTCTCCAGCTGGATATGTGAAAGGCCATTATGAGGAAATGGGGAATTCCGCACCGACAAAGGTGAGGGGGAGAGCAGCCGATGCCGATGCGGAGATGAAAGACGCTGTGTGCAGGCTACTTCTCTAATCGCCCAAGCGCTTTGAGAATGGATTCACTCGCGACCTTGCCGGAGGTGAAGCCCCACGCCACGTTCATGCCGGGTGAGGAGTCATCGCCGTGCACAGCATTCACAATTTCACCGGCGGCATAAAGACCCGGAATCGGTTTGCCCTGTTGGTTAAGAACCTGAAGATTCTCGTCGACGATAACGCTTCCCATCGTAGTGGCAAAGCGCGGTTTTTGTTCAACGATGTAATACGGACCTTCTGACGAGATTGCGGCCTTCATAAATGCTGCAGGACGGCCAAAGTCCTCATCTTTGCCAAGCTTCACGAGTTCGTTGTAGCGGGCAACGGTCTTCTCAAGCGTGCTGCCGTCAATGCCGGCTGAGGCAGCGGCTTCAGCGAGGGTTGAGCCATGAGCGAAGATCGGAGCTTTGCGGCCGTTTTCGGCGAGCCATTTTTCAAGATCTTCGTCCGTAATGCCCAGCGTGTGAACGCCGTCACGGAAGCCATTCCATGTAGCCTGATCCATCACGAGGTAGAGCATTCCGCCCTTTTGCTTCTCGAGCACAGTGAGGATATCGTGATTGGAGGCCTTTTCATTAATGAGGCGGCGTCCTTCATTGTTAACGAGAATACCCGACTGGAGCCACGCACGGTAGTTGCCTTGAATAATCGACTTTGCTACGCCGGGAGCCGCCTCAACGCCGTTAGGATAGCGCTTGCCGAATTCCATGAGTTCAAGCTTGGCGCCGACGGCTTGGGCCATACGATGTCCGTCGCCGGTTGCTGAGACCGGTCCGTAGTAGAGCGCGCTTTTGAGCGGTTCGATGAGCATCGCCTTATTTGCGCCGTAACCGCCGGTGGCGAGGAGAACTGCTTTGCTCGAGAAGATGTATTTCGTTCCGTCCTTCTTGTGCGCTTCAACACCCACGATCCGGCCGTCTTTAACAATCAGTCGTTCAGCCTTGGTGTCGGTGTGGATCTTGATGCCGAGATCCCGCACGGCCTTTTCCACCTTCCGGTAGGCCGGGCCGCAGCCGCCCTTGAGGTAGAGCGAGCGGTCGAATTGGAATTCGGCGCGGTACTGCAGTTTTTGGTCAATGAATTCCGGTTTGAAGCGATTGATCGCCCAATCGGCAGCGCGAGGAGAGTTCTCCGCGAACATCGTGAGCGTTGTCAGGTCGTTCTTCAGGTGGCCATTGCCGATGAGATCGTAGACCAGAGCTTGCGGAGGATCGTAGGGGACACCTTTTTCCTTCTGGAGCTTCGTGCCCATGATGGCCCACTGCCCGCCGCAGATGGCCGATGCGCCGCCGGTAACGCTCATCTTCTCAAGGACTGTCACGCGGGCACCGTGCTCAGCAGCGTTGACGGCAGCGGCAAGTCCTGAAAAACCCGATCCGATGATGACGACGTCTTCAGCTGCTTCAATCGTTTTTCCGGCATGTTTCGGCGCAGTGCTTCGGGCTGGCTGATTCGGATCGCCTTTGGCTTGACGAATGCAGTCTTCAACAGCCGCGAAGATGGCTTTGCTTGTTACCGTCGCTCCGCTCAGTCCGTCGATCTTTGTGCTCTGGGCTTCAACGATTTGCCGAGGAAGTTCGGCCGCCGCAGTCGTCCCGATGCCTGCCGTTTCCTTCTCTTCGATAACCTTGACTGAAGTCACCGCATCCTTTGAAAAAGTGACCGCAACTTTCACCGGTCCCTTCATGCCCTGAGCCGATGCTTCATAGGTCCCCGGCGTGTAACTCCAGGATGGACCGGCAATGAGCGCGGTTAAAAGAGCCGCAGCAGCGGTTAGACGAAAGTTTCTCATGACTGAATCTCCAAGTCGTTAGGCGGACCTCAAGGCCGCCTGACATGAGTTCATCGTCGTTGTGCGCTTTTCTAATCAACATGACCTAGATCAATCGACTGATTAAGAGAAAAACGCGGATGTGTTGAGAAATTCAGCAATTAAACCCTGTGGGGCCGGATGATTTGTATAAAACCGTCAAATTGTCCAGCGAACGATAAATTGACCTACCTGATGATGTGCAGGCGTTCTCAATGATTGACTCGGGTCCGAAAGTGCTTTGAAATACCGCCATTATTGTGATTGGCAAACTGGGGTTTCTGGGCTGCCGCTTGCTATCGGACGGAATAAGAGAAAACAGCCCGTTTCGGCGAATTGCGAAAAACATGTTCGTCAAGTCGCCGTATCACGGGGGCAGCTGCAGCCATTATTTCGTTTCAACACGCACGCCGTCAGCAGCGGCATGGAGCACGTGGCCCGCAAAATTCGGATGACGAGCACGAACGAGTCCAAAACAAAGTGCCCCAACGTTCTCAGACTTTGTGAGTGCAATCATCGTTGAACCTGATCCGCTGATGAAAAAAGCTGGTGCTCCGGCTGCCGCACCGAATCGTAGTCTTTGATGAGTTTGCGCCGGCAGGGTTCATGAAGCACGTCCTGACAGGCTTCGGCCAGAAGTTCTTCGCTGCCGGAGCGGAGCGCCTCAATCATGGCAATGGCATGAGAGGTCGTAAAGACGCTGTCTTTAACGGCGATTTCTTTAGGCATTGCACGTCGGGCGTCAGCCGTGCGCACTTCATAGTCAGGGATGATGACGGCAAACTTCCAATTTTGGTCAAGCGGCATACGCAGCGCGTGAAAGCGTTCATCCGAGGCAAAAGACGCGGTGAAGCCGCCGAATGTCACAGGGGCCGCGTTGTCAGGGTGACTCTCAAAGCGAGCGCAAATTTGAAAGAGCTCGTCCTTCGCAAAGGGACTGCCGAGGAAAGCATTGGCGGCGGCAGCGCCGGCGGCGATGCAGGTGCTTGAACTGCCCAGGCCGCGGGCAACGGGAACCTCTGCGTCAATGTGAAGCTTCACGGGAAAGGGCGTCTGCCCGGCTTCACGGAAGATTTCTCGAAAGCCTTGAAGCACCAGATTGTCTTCATTTTGAAAAGCTTCCGGACAGCCGGAAATCTGGAGCGCTTCAGAACGCTCAAAAGTGAAAACGGAGTAGAGCGAAAGTGCCAGGCCGAAGATGTCAAAACCCGGGCCGAGATTCGAAGTGGAGGCCGGAGCACGCACGGTGATCTGCATGAGACTGCTCACGATGGAAAGAATAGAGACGAAGCAGCGGCAAAAGGGCTCCATGCCGCTCGGCCGCTGCCTATGATTTGCACAGCGTCAGAGCTTGGCGACTGCGGCAAGCACGCGTTCAGGCGCCTGATCAACGTCATAGACCGCGTTGAAGCGCACGGACTGCGTGCGAAGTGCTGAGAGGCACTGCGGGGGTTCAACACCCGTGGAGTCAGCAAGCGCATCCATATATTCAAATGCTGCGGCTTCCGGCGTCGTGCTCTTTAACTTCAGGGGACCGTAAAGGGCATTGAAGACGTCGCGGCAGAATTTGAAGGGCGAGGCAGTGGAGAGCACCACCATCGGCACTTCCGGAGACGCCTGCTCCTGCGCAATCTTCCAGGCAACAGCCGTGTGCGGGTCGATGAGCCGCCCGGTGGTTTCCCAGGCTTCGCGCACAGCGTCGGACGTTTCGGCATCGTCAAGCCAGCCGCAGCCGTAGACGGCGCGGAATTTATCGAGCAGTTCGGGTTCGATCCGGTAGATGCCGTCCGCTTTCAAAGCAGCCATGCGTGCGGCCGTGCGCACGGGATCCATGTCGTCGAGATAGTAAAGCGCTCGCTCGAGGTTGCTCGAGACCAGAATATCCATCGACGGCGAAGACGTCCGCACGAGATCTCGGCGGCGGTCGTAGACGCCCGTTTCGAGGAAGTCGCTCAGGACATGGTTGGCGTTGCTCGCAACGATGAGGCGGCGAACAGGGAGCCCCAGCGTCTTGGCAAACCAGCCGGCAAGCACGTCGCCGTAATTGCCGGTCGGGACGCAGAAGTCGATGCGTTCGCCCTGACGGATGACGCCGGCTTCTGCGAGCTGGCGGTACGCGTCAAAGTAATAAACCACCTGCGGCGCAAGACGGCCGATATTGATGGAATTGGCGCTCGTAAGCGTAATGTTCCGCGCGGCGAGCTCGGCTTTGAGCGGCGAAGCGAAGAGCGCCTTCACCGCGCTCTGAGCATCGTCGAAATTCCCGCGGAGCGCCGCAACTTCCACGTTATTGCCTTTTTGCGTTGCCATCTGCAGGCGCTGAATAGCGCTCACGCCCCCGTCAGGGTAAAAGACTGCAATGCCGATGCCCGGAACGTCAGCAAATCCTTCAAGCGCGGCTTTTCCGGTGTCGCCGCTCGTTGCCGTGGCAATCACAAGTCGGCGGCCGGTGCCGGCCAAGGCGCGGCTCATGAGCTGAGGGAGCATCTGGAGCGCTACGTCCTTGAAGGCGGCCGTGGGACCGTGATAGAGCTCAAGGAGGTGCATGCTGCCGATTTTCGTCACCGGAGTGACCGCGGGATCGGCAAAGGTATTTCCGTAAGCCGCCTCCACCGCGCCGGCGATTTCTTCGGCGCTGAAGTCCGGCAGTAGCGTACCGAGCACACGGCGGGCAGCGCCGGCATATCCGCCGGTGAGCGAAGCCGGGTCGATGTGAAGCTCGGGCAGCTCGTCGGTCACAAAAAGACCGCCGTCGGCGGCCAGACCCTGAAGAACAGCCTCGCGGCTGGTGAGCTGCTGAACGAGGCTGCGGGTGCTGTGATAGCGCATGATGCAATGAACTCCTGCTGTTTTCTTTGAGGTGCGGCGGCTTCTTTCAGTCTTCAGTCTGCCGGTTTTTTGCTGCGGTAAGTCTGCCGGAGACGGATAAACGTGTAAAACATGAAAAACAATTTCTTATAGAAGTGTTTTTGTCGCTTAAGATGTTGGGCAGACGCACGCTGATTGGAAATCATCCTACTCAACGCAAACCTCTGCGGGGCGAATGCGGTTCAAAAGGGCGCTTTTGCACAGAATTCTTTGGCCTTTGTCCGTATTCGCGCAGAACATCTAAGGTTTTTTACCGTCATTACTGAGATATTTTCCCCAAGGGCACTCAGGTAGGATAGTCCAAAGACGCACGCGAAGCGGCGCTTGTTCGTGAAGAACTCCAGCGCGCGGAATATTGAAGTCTTCCTCCGGCGCACCTGCGGATTCGAATCCGGTCGGCAAGCCTCAGGGGAAGCGTCAAGCCGCGAGCCTTGAGGTCCTTCAGGATGACCCGCTGCCATCTATAAACACCTATCCAGCAACCTCAGGCGAAACGCCTGAACATCATCTCAACGTTCAAACGTCAGCGCCGCGCAAAGTGCTTTGCCTGTAGGGAGAGCGGCCGCGCGCGATGCGGTGCCGGTTCTCGGAATTCACAAAAAACGGGAGCTGCCGATGAATCCATTGAATCAGACGAGCTTTCCGCGCCCGCCGGCGCGCTTAGAAATGCCGTCGGATCCGCAGGCCATCGGCTCCGATGCTTTTGCGATTCCGGATGAGCGACATGAGGACATTGGAACGGAGGAAGACATGCTCAAGATCGGACTTCTCGGCTTTGGGACGGTTGGCCGCAGTATTGCCGAACAGCTCGCCGAGCGCGACTGCGGCATTGAACTGCGCCACATTCTGCGCCGCCCGGGGAAAGCCGGCGGCCCGCTCATGACAGAGCATTTTGCCGAGATCATCAATGATCCTGAGGTCGATGTGGTAGTGGATGTGCTTGCCGGCATTGAACCCTCCCGCACGTATATCCGTGAGGCGCTCCTCGCCGGCAAAGCCGTCGTCACCGCCAACAAGGCTGCGCTCGCTGCCAACTACGAGGAGCTTCTCGGCATTGCGCATGCCAAGGGGCTGCCCCTCCTCTTTGAAGCGAGCTGCGGCGGCGGCATTCCCTGGATTGAAAGCCTCAAAAAAGCCGCGCGCATCGACCGCATTGAGTCCATGCACGGCATTCTGAACGGCACGGGGAACTTTATCCTCGACCGCATGGACCGCTTCGGCATGGATTTTGATGAGGCGCTCAAGGAGGCGCAGGCGCTCGGCTATGCCGAAGCTGATCCGACGGCTGACATCGGCGGCTTTGATGTCGCCAACAAAGCCGTTATTTCCGCTTCTGTGGCGTGCGGCGCCCCGTTTAAGGACGATTTTCCGGTGCTCGGCATCGAGAAAGTGACGAAGTCCTTCCTCGACGATTTAAAACGCGAAGGCAAAACCCTTCGCCACATGATGCTTTTTAAGCGCACCAACAACCGCGCTGCCTTGGGCGTTGCGCCTGTTGTGCTTCCGCTCGAATCACTTGAAGCACAGGTGCGCAGCAACTTCAACTGCGTGACGCTTGAGG
>OGIG01000614.1_pt1 | contig 30646 bp, 31 predicted proteins | sample 1571601 | NCBI WGS metagenome assembly OGIG01 (sample SAMEA2581953, study PRJEB24529) | metagenome | biome: Human gut stool | place: China | collected 2011 | reverse complement strand
TTTCTCCCCTATCATGGGGATAGCTTAGATTGGCTTGTGCCAGTCCCGCCCCGACGGAGTGCCAGCTCCGCCGGGGCTTTTTTTACTTACATCATCACGACCACACGGCCATCGTCGATCATATCCTTCAGCGCTTCCTCCAGATATGCCTTGATGGTCTTGCGGGCCGCCAGCTTCCACATGCCGCCGTCCGCCTCCGTGAAGGTGATGCCCCGCTCGTCAATGCGGATCAGGAACAGGCCCTCCGGCTGCTCCACCTCTTGGAAGGTGCGGTAAGGCCGCAGCTTCACCAGCGGGCGGATGGTGCTGTTCTGCTGGAGCGAAACGCCCTTCTGCGTGACCACCGTCGTTGCCACGCCAATGTCGTTGTATGTGACCTTCGCGCCGCAAGTGATCTGGCTCAGCAGCGTCAGCGTGTAATCACGGTCGCCGCCATCCTGAAAACGGGTCTGCAAGGCCACAGCCGCCTTGTCAAAGGCCATCTTCACCTCGCCGTCCCAGCCGGGAACGTCCTTCGCCTTCGCCTCGTAGTAGAAAATACGCTCCTCCCGCAAATCCTTCTGCGGATGGCCGAAGCAGGCCACGGTCATGTGATCCTTCACGGACAGATAGAGCTTGTCCGCACAGCGATCAACGCTGACGCCCTCCGTCCTGACCATCTGCACCAGCGCGTCCAGACTGTTCAGTTCCAGACAGACCTGATAGACCGCCTCCGGGATAATCTCATGCGCTTCGCCGTATTTGTCCACGGCGTAGGTGCGCCCATCCTTGTCCAAAATGATCGGATTTGCCAGTTCCTCGATCTTCTCAATGGCTTCTTTTAACATGGTTCTTTCTCCTTTTTTATTCAAAATTGACCAGCTTCAAGCGGGCCGGTGCTTCCTGTTCGCTGCCATCCACGGCAATCTGGCCGGGAATCTGCGGCACCATCTCCACCACCGTATGCTCGTCCACGGCGTACAGCATCGTGGTGGCGGGGTTGGACGGGGCCAGCGTCGTCTTGACCAGACAGTTGACCACGATGTTCTGGCGGGTGTCGTCGGGGCAAAGCTCCAGCGTGATGGTCACTTTGCGCTTTGCCTTGGCGGCTGTGTTGGGGTCGAAGATGTTTTCCATCAGGTGCGGCATCTCGTAATCGACGCGCTCCTGAAAGGCGCCCCGGCACATCTGCAAGATAGACCGCTGGGCTTCTTCTCGGTTTTCGATCTGCAAAATAATTCCTCCTTTTTCAGCGGGTGCTACCCGCAAAATCATCTTTTGTGTCTGTGGGCCATCCGGGCCTTCTTCGCGGAGGCTTACCGCTTTCCGGCAGTGGCATCCCGCGACGCCTCGGCGGCTGCGGCTCGCACGGCATACACCTTGTCCCGCGCCGCCCGATACTCGGCGTACCCGTGGGGACAATGCAGCATGCAGTCGCCGCTTCTGTCCGGGCAGTCCGGCGTACAGGGGCTTTGCGGTGTCACCGGGTACTCCTGCATCACGCTCATACCACCACCTCCTGTTTCGCTTTCAGGCGGCTCTTTTTCTTTTGGTATCGCTTGTCTGCCCGCCAGCCCTCTGGATCTGTAAGCCTGTACTGCCGCTCTCGTTCACGGTTGTACTCCCGAATGTGGTCGCGGTGTTCGGCCCGCCACTTGGCCATATAGGCCGACCGGTCAGGGCGCTTTTTCTCCCGCTCCCGGCGGCGCTCCTCGGTTTTCCCGTCATACCACCCCTTGTACTTGTAGCTGGCCTGATAACAGGTTGTGGAGCAGTAGTAGGTGGTGGCCTGCCGTTTCCCGTCTCGCGGCACCTGACGTACCCACGGCGTATCCGCCGTAGTAACGAAGCTCTTTCCGCAAACGCCGCAGGTGCGGAACAGCGTCAGCCGCTTGTCCACGACCTTCCGCTTCGTGCTCATCCCGACACCTCCCCCATCAGGTCGAACAGGGAAATGTTCATATCCTCCCGCTCAAACTCCTGAAGGTAGCCCACAGCGTCACGGAAATATCCGTTGTTCAGCTCACAAGCAAGACCCTTTCGCCCCGCCTTGACCGCCTCCAGCGGCACCGTGCCGATCCCGCCGAAGGGGTCATACACAATGTCGCCGGGGTTGCTGTACCGGTTGATGCAGCGGTCTACGATATCCAGCTGGAGAGGGCAGACATGGAGCTGCTGGCGGCGCTGGCTCTGGGTGGTATTCAGGGTGCGCATCCGGTTAATGTCGTCCCATACCTCATCCGTCCAGCTTCCGGGAGCCACCACCATGAAGGTGGCGGGCAGCTTCCCGTTTTCGTCCAACTCCTTCGCCATGCGGACATGTTCGGCGTAGTCATACACCGTGCCTCGGCTGTACTTGCGGTAGGCCGCCTGAATCTTGCCGGTGTCCATGGCCATAATCTCCTCTTTCGTCACCAGCCGGTCGCCGGAGGAGCGCCAGTACCCGTGAGCATCTATCTGCCACTGGGCGCGGGTGTATTCCTCTTTGGTCTTATGTACCGGCTCGTCGGCGTAGGCTTTGCTCCGGTCGGTGGGCAGCTTCCGGAACAAAAGAATGTATTCCGGACAACCGACACCCATCTTGGAACCGTCCTTGCACTGCTCCGTCCAGCCAAGCCGGTACGTCTGGTTGTTCTCCCGCACCACATCCGTCACCACGGTAATCATGCCGAAGTAGGCAAAGCCGTGCTGCATATAGTGCCGGATACACATGGCGTGGAATGGCTCCATGGTGGGCATTCCCATGCCGGTGGCATTGCCGAACAGCACCCGATCCTTGACGTGGCAGCAGAACACGCGCCCCGGCTTCAGCACCCGCAGCAGATTGGGACTGAGATAGTCCATCTGCTCAAAGAACCGGCGGGTATCCTCGTTGTGGCCGAAGTCGTTATAGCTGGGGGTGTATTCGTAATGGTTGGAAAACGGGATGGAGGTCAGGATCATGTCCACGCTGTTTTCGGCCATCCTTGCCGTTTCCTCCACGCAGTCGTTATTCACCAGCGTGTAATTTTTGCCTTTCACTTCCACGCGCTCCACTCCTATGCTTCTGGCCATGCGCTCCGTTTGGGCGGAACCGCTCAAGCCGTATTTCTGCACGATCTCCCGCATCTTGCCTTGCAGGTACTCGTGCTGCTTCCATTTCTCCATCAGCACACGGTAAATGGGATCTTCCGCCGCCGTGTAAATAATGTCGATCACCACCTGCTCTGTCTGGAGGAAACGGTAAATGCGGTGTACCGCCTGAATGAAATCGTTAAATTCATAGTCGATACCGACGAAAATCGCCCTGTGGCAATGGCGTTGGAAGTTGCACCCGCTGCCGCTCAGGCTCTTTTTGGTGGCAAACAGCCGGCAGCGGCCCTCCGAGAAGTCGATCACCCGCTTCTCCCGTTCGGCATAATCCATGCTGCCGTAGATATCTACGGTGTCCGGCAGAGCCTTGCAGACGGCGTGCCGCTCCGCCTCCAGATCGTGCCACAGGATAAAGTGGGCTTCCGGGTCACTGTCCACGATCTCTTTCGCCACGGCCACGCGCTCGTCAATGCTCTCCCGCTTCTCCCGTGACGCTTCCGCCAGCGATACCGCCGCGTCGTGCATCAGCTTGAATTGGCCGTCCCGGTCAGCGTCCTCGCCGTACCGGCCCCGCACAATGTGTGTCCGCACATCCAGCGGCGGCAGCGCATAGCCGGTGTCATCATAGCCCAGGTCAGAGGGCTTCCCAATGAACAGTGCCCAGCTGGACACCCACAGCCAGAACTCGTCCTCCTTGTGGGGGTACAGCGTCAGGTTGTTAGCCTTGGTGCTGTCCCGCTGGAAAAACCGTGTCAGAGCCTGTCCTGTGTCCATGATCTCCAGATACCCGGCGTAGTGGATCAGCTCCTTGTACCGGTTGGGCGACGGTGTCGCCGTGGAAACCAGTTTGTACTTCACGCCCTGAAATTTCGGCAGAAACGTCTGGTAGGTCTTGCTGCCGAACGAGCGCAGCACCGATGCCTCATCCAGCGCCACTGCCGTGAACCGCGTGGGGTCAATGTCCCCGTCCCGCACCCGCTCATAGTTGGTCATTAAGATATCTCCGGCGGCGCTGTCCGCCTCCGCCATGGTGGTGATGTACTCCGGCGCCGCGTAATGCAGCAGTTCCACCGCGTCCCGCGTGAACTCCTGCCGCACGCCCAGCGGCAGCACGATCAGCGCTTTGCCGCCCTCATGGCGCACCGCCTGATGGCAGAACTCCAGCTCCTGCACGGTCTTGCCAAGGCCGAAGCTCTCAAACAGCGCCCGCCTGCCGCCCCGCAGCGCCCATAAAACAGCGTCCCGCTGGTGCGGCTTCAGCGCCGGGTTGATCTCCTCCGGCGGCAGTGTAAAGCCCGTTTCGCTGGCCAGCACGATCTTGGAGCGGAGAAATTCAAGATACGTCTCCACCGCTCACCGCCGTCCTTCCAGCCGGTCGATCAGGTGCATCAGCTTCACGGCCACGGTCAGCGCCCCGGCCAATACGAAAAACAACGTCATACCGTCCATTGTGTACTCTCCTTCTTTTGTAGCTCGTCCATCAGCAGCGGGGCATCACCCCGCCTTCTCCTCTTTTTGTTCTTCCGGCTCGATTTTTGTCACAATGACCGTTCCGGTAAGGCCGTTGTTTTCCAGTGTCGCTTTCACCAGATACTCCAGCGCCGCCTTGAAGCAGTCCATTTTCATCCACTCCCTTCCTATGCACGATATGCGCACACTGCTTGTCTGCTTTCATAGTTACCTGTGGTAAGGCGATTTTGTCTTTTTAAGACAATTAAGAGGCAAAAAAAACAGCATCTACATCCTTTGCACTCATATGATAGCGGGACTTGATTGCTGCAATTTCTGTCTGCCGGAAACTGGCTCCGGTTCCGTTGATCTTTGCATTAAGGTTGGAAAGCGAGATTCCAAGAGCATCTGCAAGGCGCTCTTGCGTATCGTCATTCAGGGCAATAATGCTTTTGAGCAGACGAGAATTCATATCGACACTCCTTTCTCTTGTTTTGTCTTTTTAAGACAATCTCATTGTATCATAGTTTTTTGTCTTGTCAAGAATATTTTTCTTGATTTTTTGAAGTCTTTTGGTATAATTAAGACAATACATGATTTGAGAGGTCGATATGGCTACTACTGGCGAACGCATAAAAGAAGCGCGAAAGATGCGCGGAATGACACAGACGGAACTTGCCGAAAAAATCGGTATGAAGTTTTCCGCCATCCACAAATATGAAAATGGTTTGGTCGTGAACCTAAAAAGAGAGACCATTGCGGCGTTGGCAAACGCGCTTGAGGTCTCTCCTGCATGGCTTATGTGCATGGATGATACGCCCAGCCTTCCCTCCAACATCATTCCAATGCCCGTCATGCGGAAGGTGCCCTTGGTCGGCTCCATCGCCTGCGGTACGCCCATCCTCGCAGAAGAAAACTGTGACGGGGAAGTGGATGTCCCCGACCACGTTCGCGCCGACTTTGCCCTCCACTGCAAAGGCGACAGCATGATCAACGCCCGTATCTTTGATGGTGACGTGGTTTACATTCGTCAGCAGGAATCTGTGGAGCATGGCGAGATTGCCGCCGTCCTGATCGGTGATGAAGCCACCCTCAAGCGCGTATACATCTATGACGACTGCATTTCTCTGGAAGCAGAAAACCCCCAGTACAAGCCCATGGTGTACCGGGGTGAGGAGATGAACAATATCCGCATTCTGGGTAAGGCCGTCGCCTTCACCAGCGTGATACGATAAAAATATATCGCTATGAAAAAGGTGTTGTCCGTAATCATTTGTATAGTGCTATGTATCGTTATAGCTTCTGCACACCCCGGAGATACAGATGCCAATGGTGGTCACTATGACCATTCAGCGGGTGAATACCACTATCACCACGGCTATCCTGCGCACCAGCATACGGGTGGAACTTGTCCATATGATTATGATGACCGTACAGGTCAAAACTCTGGAAGCCCCAACAATTCCGGTAAACGGCAAGATGGCGTAAATGAGCAAACTATCACAAAGGAAAAAACTCTATGGGAAAAGATTAAAAACACACTTGGAAACGTGTTCTTTTGGCTCATCATGATCCCTTGCGCACTTCTAACGCTCTTTCAAATCTGGATTATAATTCGGGTAATTTTTTCATCAATTAAAGACACAATAAGTTCAAAGAAGAAATAAAAAGACTGCCCCGGTCTCGCACACCGGAGCAGTCGTGTAGAATAAACCGCCTTACCACAGGGGGAGTAGTCTACCCTTTTATGGTAGCACACCCAGAAAGGATTGTCAAATGCAAACGAAAAATGTCATGCGGGCAGCGCTGTACCCTCGTGTGTCCACCGAGGAACAGGCGAAGTTCGGCCTGTCCATCCATGACCAACAGAATGATCTGGAACGCTATGCCAAGGAGCACGGTATGAAGATCGTGGGCGTCTTTGCCGACGCCGGATTCTCTGCCCGTAAGAAGATCGAGAAGCGCCCCGCCATGATGGCCCTGCTGGATGCTGTCCGGCGGGATGAAGTCGATATCGTCCTTGTCACAAAGCTGGATCGTTGGTTCCGCAATATCGGCGAATACTACAAAGTACAGGAGATCCTTGAAGCCCACAATGTATCTTGGAAAACCATCTACGAGGATTACGAGACCACCACCGCATCCGGCCGCCTGAAGATCAACATCATGCTGGCGGTCGCTCAGGACGAAGCCGATCGCACCAGTGAGCGTATCAAAAAGATCAACGAGGGCAAACGCGCCCGCCGTGAAGCTCTGACCGGCGACAAGCCCTTTGGCTACGCCATCGTTAACAGGAAGTTCGTCAAAGACCCGAAAACGGAAGCTGCCGTCAACGCTTTCTTTCATAAATACATGGCCTGTGGCTCCATGTCCGCCACGCTGGACTACATCCGCGAGGAATACGGCATTGCCATTCCGTACCAGACCGCACGGAAAATGACATTAAACTCCGCCTACTACGGTACATATTACGACACAGAGGGCATGACGCCCCCTTACATCACAAAGGAGCAATACGATATGATACAGGCCATGCGCCCTAAACGGGTGAAGAGGACAGACGAAAACCGCACCTATGTGTTTTCCGGTCTGATCCGCTGCGGAGACTGCGGCGGCCGCATCGGCGGCAAGGTCAACCAAGACCAGAAAACGTATCACTATAATTGCTCCAACCACTTTTGCCGCCGCAAGCCCTGCAAAAATAACCGCTCCATCAGTGAGCGAAAACTGGAAAAGTACCTGCTGGACAACATCGAAACAAAGCTGGAATCCTACAAAACGGAGGTCGCTGCCGTTCAAGAAAATACCGTCCAGAAGGACTACCGCCCTGAGATCAACGCCCTGCGCGGCAGGCTGTCCCGCCTGAAGGATCTCTATCTCAACGAAATGCTCACCATGGAAGAATACAAAAAGGATTACACTGCCATCACCGAAAAGATTCAGGAACTCGAAATAAAACAGCAGCCTCCGCGACCTTCAAACCTACCTCAGATCGAGAAGCTGCTGTCCGACAACTGGCGCGATATGTACGGGAATCTTTCCCCCATACAAAAGCGTGAATTCTGGAGGATCATCCTTCAAGAAATCCGCTGGTATCCAGACCGCCATATTGAATTTGACTTCAATTTTTAATGCCTAAAACTACTACACAAGCAACATCCCTCCGTTGATTTACAATGTTAATTAGAAAAAAATCGAAATGAATATGAATGGTGACGTTACGTGAGCTTTCCAGACGTTTTTAAGGCCCTGAGTGACCCCGTTAGGCGTGAAATACTAACACTTCTAAAACAACAAGGGAAAATGCCAGCGGGTGAAATTGCCGCTGAATTTGAACTTTCAAACGCGACAATATCATACCATTTATCTATGCTGAGAAAGGCGGATTTGGTTTTTGAAACAAGATATCAGAAGTATATTTATTACGAGATTAACACATCAGTCTTTGAAAGCATTGCTATGTGGATTCTGCAATTCCGGGAGTGACTTAATGACTTATAAAAACAAACGAATCCTTTTGCTAACATCGGCAATATGTTTAGCAGTCTTAATCCTATCTTTCTTTGCGAACAGAGATGATCGTTTCTTGGGCGATTATAATCCACTCTTATATGGCACATTGATGATATACAATGTGATCATTAACTTTGTATTAAGTTCGAATGAAGTGTCAACCAACGCGGCAAAACGGCTTTTAAGTATTGGTAAGTGGAGCATGCCATTATTTAGTTTGACTTATTTCTTCCTCTCCTATACTCCGGCTACATTTCCGCATGTGTTCGACACGGAAGTGTTTTGCAGCACCTTTGTTGGTGCTATTTTGATAATAGTAGGCAACTATTTTCCGAAAAATCGCAGAAACAGGTTTGTCGGGTTAAAATTCCCATGGCTTTTTTCCGATGAAGAAGGATGGCGCAAAACGCACCAGCTCGGCGCTTACACATGGATATTGGCTGGCATTGTAATGCTTATCCATCCACTGCACAGAATGGCACACATAACTACTTTGCTTGCATTATTATTGGCTATTGGAGTTCCTATGTTCTACTCGCTGTCTGTACATTTTAAAAAATAGGAGGATTTATCATGAAATCATCATTGAAGCACGTTGTATTTAGCACTATTTTATGCGCCTTAACTGTATTTCTTTTCTTGGCGTTCTACAAAAGACTACCTGAATCAATCCCGGTTCATTTTGACGCGACTGGTAATCCTAATTCTTTTTGGCCACGAAACGTTGTGGTCTTTGGTGGCCCTATAGCATATTGTATAATCAATTTGCTAATCGGTTTGCAATTCAAAAAGAAAGAAATGAAAACAGCCTTTGTGTATTACGTGATGCCTCTGCTTGCATTTGTTATTACTGGCATGGTTATTTATCTGGGGATAAAGTGATTTGCAAGAATAAGTTCTTGCTTTTTTTAAGAACTATATTTCGAAATAATTCAAAATGAGGGAAAAGGAAATGCTCAAGATTGTTAATTTTTCCAAGCAATATGGAAGCAAGATAGCAGTAAGCAATCTTAATTTATTAGTACAAAAAGGCGATATCATGGGATTTATCGGGAAAAATGGTGCAGGGAAAACCACCACCCTAAAAGCGTGTATGGGGATCATCCGGCCCACGACTGGAGATATATATGTTAACGATGTTTCCATTCTCGCAAATCCCATAGATTGTAAACGCGAAATGGCTTTTGTACCAGATACACCAATGCTTGAAGAATATATGACGGGAATTCAATATCTAAATTTTATCTGTGATATATATCGCGTCCCTGTAAAGACGAGAAAAGCTAAAGTTGATAGTTTAATTGAGCAATTCCAGATGGAGAAAAGTATTAATTCATTGATTTCGTCGTTTTCACATGGAATGAAACAAAAAACCGCTCTCATTGCAGCATTTGCCCATGACCCTAAAATTCTAATATTAGATGAACCGTTTATCGGGCTTGATCCCGAATCCTTTATAATCTTAAAAAATCAAATGAACAGACTTCGTTCGATGGGCGGTGCAATTCTCTTTTCAAGCCATATTCTTGATGTGGTTGAACGGGTGTGTAATAAAATAGCTGTCATCAAGGACGGGAAATTGGTTTACGAAGGGGCAACAGAAGAAGCTACTCGTTTGAATAATTTAGAGTCGTTCTTTATGGAGTTAAATCATGCAGATGCTATTTCTTCTCTTTAAAAAAGAGATTACAAAAACTTTCAAGCTGAATTACCTAAAAAGGGGAAATGTCTCCCAGCGGAATAAAATAATGGCCTCATATATTGCTGTAGGGGTAGCTTTTGTTTTTTTCCTGGTTCGGTGGATAAAACTGATTTTCGAGTTTCGAAGTTATAATTGGATGGAAGAAGAAATTGTACCATTTCTTTTGACACCGGTGATTTCTGTATCAGTTTTTCTTGCCTTAATCGTGGGTTTTTTTTGGGGAAGCGGATTGATATTTTTTGATAAGAATTATGAAGCGGAATACTCATGGCCTGTCGCGGTTGAAATTACGGTAGTTTCAAAAATGCTTGTGCCATATTTTGTTTTAGTTCTTGTTGATATCGCGCTTATCGGCCCGTTGATAACTTTATATGGCGCAGTACGTGCCATATCAATATTTTTTGTTCTGGCCGCAGCCGTAGAGTTACTGCTCCTTCCAGTTGTTCCTTATTTATTGGGAATTGTCCTGGGAAGGCTTGTATTATCGTTACTTCAAAAGAAGAGCTCTGTTACAATACGGCTTGGTTCTATCATTCTTGTGATGATGCTCGGTGCATATTTCTTCATTGTCTTTTATTTTTCTTTTTCGGGAAGTGATGGATCTCAGATTGTACAACAATTCATATCTTTCTTCGGATCTTTCACAAACAAGTATTTTGAAGGAATCTTCGAATTTGTTTTTCTTAATACATCTATTTATATCTTAACTATAGGTCTGCTTGCTACAGTATTGTTTTGCTTAGTAGTTTTGATTTACAAAAAAGGTTTCTCTCATCTTGTAGGAACTGAATCAAGCCAATTCAAATTAACACGCAATCAAAAAATGTCTGTCAAATTATCATTATTTGTGAGAGAACGAAAGAGGTACTATTCGACTTCTGTGTATTTCCTTAACACGATAATATTCCCCATCATGGCGGTTCTGCTTGTTGCTTTTATAGCAATTGCCAAGGATGAAGCAACACAACATATTAAAGTGTTCGCAACAGCACTAAAACTACTCCCTTCTGATACGAATATCTTATATTCATATATGATCACTATGCTTATAACTATGTTCAACACGACAGGGGTGTCTATTTCTATTGAGAAAAATAAAATAGAAGTCCTAAAGTCCTTTCCGATTAGCGCAATGGATATTTTTGTACCCAAAGTAGCACTTCAATTGTATTTGTCAATCCCGGTAATTATTGTGCTGAACTCGGTGATGGCTGTAATGCTAAAGTTTGATTTCCGCACGATTCTATTAGGTTACTTGATGCCAATAACATTTTCTGCTTTTTCCAGTGTGCTAGGATACGGAATAAATATATTACTTCCTAATTTCGACTGGGAAAATATAACCTTTGTTGTAAAAAGGAGTCTCTCAACAATTATATGTGCGATAGCAAATGTGCTAATTGCGTTAGGGAACCTGGTTTTGTTAAGCCGGGTCAAAATTCTAGATAGTTACTCAACTGGTTTCAGTACTACCATTGTTGTTTCTATACTGTCATTTACAATTTTCCTCCTAATATTATTCAAAGGAGATGAACAGTTTTCTCACATGGAATTATAGTTTTTACCCATATTTCTGTGGAGGCGGGTTAACAGTGCTTAAAATACTTTTCAACATCATCAAAAAAAACAAAGGAGCGGTAATAGCATTAGCATTATTAACTTTTGTTTCTGCTGCCACTTCCTTGATTACACCGTACCTAAGTGGAACGTTTATTGATATCTTATCTGGGCAGGAAGGTACGCTTTCTGTTGAAAAATGTATATCAGGGATAATTATATCGGGGGGTGTCGGTATTGCAGTCGGATATTTTTACCAATTAATATCCTCGAAACTAATTGTCAAAAGTATTTTTGATTATCGTCAAGAGTTATTGACCCACCTGAGAAGAATTCCTTTTTTGGAATACAAAAAATTTGAGTCGGCTTATCTTAATGAGCGAACCAGAAAGGATATAGGTGAAATAGTCAATTTTGTTGTATCTAATCATATAAACTTTTTTCTTAAAGGGTTGATGTTCGTCCTTTATACTGTTGCCATCGCATATTTGAATATAACACTGTTCATATGCATTCTTGTCATTTCGCCTATTTATGTGCTGATTTATCGCCATTACAGAGGGCGTCTATACAGCACAAGCATGGCAGCCAAAGAGACGGAAAACAGATTCTTCAATATATACAATGAGCAATTGGAGATGATGGAGGAAATAAGGGTAGATTCGAAATTTGGGAATCACGATAGTTATGTCGAGAAAAATTTTGTAGATTATTTCCGGGCTTTCGCAAAAAACATAAGTGTTGCTACCCTCTTCAATTCAGTTGAATCTATAATATCCTTGCTTTTTCAAGCTTTTTTGTTGAGCTTTGGAGCTTATAGTATATTGCAGGGAACGTTAACGATCGGAAATCTAACAATTATCAGCTCCTATTTTGGCGCAGTTATTGGCATAATAAATTACTATGTTTCGTTTGGAAAAGGATATCAAGAAAGTCGCGCCTCGTTCGACAGAGTGCAAACGATAATGGCGATAGAGGAAGAACCGAAGGGAGAAGCACGTCCTTTAAAAATAGATTACATTTTAGCGGATTTAACTTTTCAATATAATAACGATAGTTTTGTTTTAAAAAATGAGAAAATACAAGTGAAAAAAGGTGAGGCATTTGGGATATTTGGCAAAAACGGGAGTGGAAAGACAACTGCGGTAAAGCTGCTCATAGGGCTATATCCTACATCTGAAAACGGCGAAGTTACATTTAATGGGGTTGATATTAACAAGCTCGATATGGAATATATGCGTGGAAATAAGATTTCTTATGTAATGCAGAATCCTAAAATGACGAAAAAATCCGTGTCTGGCTTATTTGAAGAAATCGATTGTGAGATCACTTACGAAACAGTTTGCCAATCTTTCTCTTTTTTGTCTAATTCTCTAAGGGAATTGGCGCTAAAAACAATAAAGGAGTTTTGGTTAAAACCTTTTTACAGTATGTCTGAAGGCGAACGACAGTTTATTACAATTATAAGGGCGTTATATAAAAATCCGGAAATACTTATCATGGACGAGCCCTCCTCCAGTTTGGATTCTTTACGACAACAATGGCTTCTTGATTTAATCTCAGAAATCAAGAAAGATAGAATGGTTATCATTATTAGTCATGATATGGCATTGCAAGATGTATGTGATAAATATATATTCCTGGATTAATTAGGAGGAGGTAAAAATGGATAGCTTTACGTCAGAAAAAATCACGGATGAATTTAATGCAAATCGTGTTCAAAGGGCATACAGCTTAATGCGCGGGCCACTCAATATTATGTGGGATGTCACAAATAAGTGTAATTTAAATTGCAAGCACTGTTACAATAGGAGCGGCAAAGGTAGGCTGTATAACGATTTGGACGATACTGAAATGATAAATGTAATTCCTGGCATTATCGCGCTATCTCCTAGGGTTGTTTGCTTTTGCGGTGGAGAACCTTTGTTAAGATATAATGTATTGCCACAATTAGCACAGCAACTATCCGAAGCAGGCATTACAGTTAACATGGTCACAAATGGATTTCTCCTCGACGATGAGAAAATTAAAACGTTGCGCAGCAGTGGCATATCTGGCTTTCAAATTAGCCTTGACTCAGCACATGAAGAAACACATGATTATTTTCGCGGTTTCAAAGGTGCCTATGCAGGCGCAACTCGGGCTATAGACTTACTCCTGAAAAGAAGCATTATGCCTGATGTGACATTTATTCCAACACGCATAAATTATAAAGATATTGGAGAAGTAGTCGAATATCTCTATTTCCGCGGTATACGTCGGTTAGGATCTATGCCGTTTATACCAATAGGTAGAGGAAAGGAAAACTATGATGAACTGACCTTACTCGATGAGGAGCTCCTTGACTTTTACTACACATTAGAAAGACTGCGTATGATGTATCCGGACTTCAAGATAGAATATGAAGATCCTTTAGAGCATATAACGCTATTCCTTAATAACACAGTTGCTAGAAACGCTGTGATAGAAATTAGGTCAAACGGCGATGTGATGGTAAGCAGTTATCTACCAATAACGTATGGCAACGTAAGATATCATAGAATAGATACACTTTGGGATTCGGGTCTAAAAGAAATCTGGCGAGATGAACACGTAAGGAGCATTGCCGAAAAAATTAAGACGGTTGATGATTTTACTGAATTGCATATACAGCCGTGGAATCAAGAAGATGTAGACGTATTTCATAGTTCGAAAATGATTGTTAAGACAAAGGAGGCCAATTGATATGAGTATACATACAATAAAGGACTCTATTCTTGGTGTGCCTAGAGAGGAAGACAATTCAACATATTTAATATATCCCCAATCATACCCAAGGCCACACTTTATAAATCATTACATGTTGAATTTGTGGTATGAGGCTGATGGAAAGACATTTCAAAAATTGTTTGAGGAGTACCAAAACAGATATAGAGATGTGCCAATTGAAAAGATACAATCCGACATTATTAACTCGATAATATATCTTTATAATCTTGAAATGGTTGAAGTAACAGGCGAGGATAAGGAGGTGCTGGCTGCCATGTCAAAATCTGAAACATCTATCGTTAACGAACAAGACTTCCGGGAGATTAACAACTTTATTTTGGACATTGCCGCAAACCAAGGATGTATATTAAATTTTGATTATGATCGAAACTTAGAGAAAAAGGAAGTCGAATCCGTTTACTCAATACCGAACATGAGAATAAACCAGATTCACAGAAAGGAAATCTATTTTAAGATTTATGATTCAAGCAATGTGCTTATAGGCGTTGCTGGCGTATCTTTTAAGCGCAGCTTAGAAACTTGTTATGTTTCCACAATTATTCTTTCTGACTTAAAAAAATTCGGGGATGTTATTGATGAACTAATTAAAGTCTTACATTCGGGAGGTATAAACCACATTAAAGTCAAGACACTCAACAAGTCTGTGGTAAAGCAACTTGTCGATAATGGCTTTGAAGTTGAAGCAAGGCTTAATGATGAAAGTAACGATCTGTCAATAACATATATTGTCAGGAGGAATACAGTATGATTGCAAAACACGTTGATATAAATAAAGCCACTGAGTTTGGAAAATTTATCAAGGAGAAAACAAGCTATGAGTTTGTTTACAAAAGCTTAGCAGGTATTTTTAATGGTGTTGATCCGTGGATTGGGTCATTTGATTTTTCTTATGTACTGGAAAACATTGATGACACTGAAAGAACCATCGTTTCGTTTTTCTTGCTGGGTAATAGTTCTAACGCAGGCAAGTTAGAAGCTGCGATTGGGAAAAATAATCTGTCATTTTTGCTGGAATCTGGGTATGCCATTCAACGCGGTGTAGAGATTGAACCAGATAACTATGTTTTGCTTCCAATTATGGGCAAGCTTTTTGTAGTTAATCCTCCATATAGAAGGATGAAATCCGATAAAAAGATTCCAATCCTATATGTCGGATCGGATTCGCTAAAATTGATTAGTTATGTCAATAAGAGACACGATCTGAAAGTAATGGACTTATGTTCAGGTGCAGGAATATTGGGCCTCTCGCTCATTGATTTTTGCTCAAGCGTCGATTTTGTTGAGCTTCGAGAAGATGTGATTAATGCGTTGTATTTTAACCTTTACATTAATGACGTGGAGATGGATAAGGTTAACGTTATCCAATCCGATCTTTTCGACAATATTAAGGATAATCGTTATGATTATATTCTTAATAACCCTCCCTTTGTGCCAGTTCCAGATGGAGAATTTTTACCTGATTGTGGTGCAGGAGGTGAGGATGGACTTCTACTAGTTCGTAGAATCCTTGAAAAAGCAGATCAATATTTAAACCCAAATGGGCGATTGTATATGGTCTTAGAGTCAATTGGTAATTTTGAGAAGCCAGTTGTTATAGAGGAGTTTGAGCGTTATTTTCGCCAAGGGATTGTGAACGTTGCGTTGCTTAACAGACAAATTATAGAGGCTCAAGCGATGGTCAGTGCAAGGGCGTCCTCACAAATGAATAACAATCCTCAGCGTGAGAGAGAACTTTACGAAAAATGGATGAATATGTTTCATGTGCAAAATGTCTCATATGTCTATCCGACGATGATTGAATATGTTAAAACAGGCACTCCGCTTAGGGTCAACATAGTTAATAATTACGAAAAAGAAAACAGAGATTTATGTTTCTCTCTTGCAGAGAATGTAAAGATTGAACCATTTGATAAAAGGATGTTTAGGCTTAAAAACGGATCAGACCGATCTGTTGTGATTGATGAGGAAGTTCGAGAACTTATAGGAAACGGAGAACCTAAAGCTTTTGAAGATCTTATCAGAAATGACTATATGAACTACTTTAATAAACTTAAATTGCTACAATATTTGCAGCAACACGATGTAATACGATTTATATAAGAAATTATATAAAAATCTAAAAGAAAGGAAGATGGCAATATGATTGTTTACGACGAAAACGAAAACAAATATGAAGGCCCGATTGTCGCAACTGATGATGTCAAGCCGGATGCTATTGTTTTCGTAAACTTCAATGCAAATGCGAATGCAAATGCAAACGCAAATGTAAACGTAAACGTGAATTGGAACGCGAACTGGAATTGGAACACGTAAATTGTGGTATGTGCGGTGGCAGTAATAGACTGTCACCGCACCCTTTTTACCTATCTATATCCATGGTATTTTTTGGGCGACTATTCGCAGGGGCGATGTTTATCACTATTTTTCCTCAAGGCTACTGTGCTACTTTCCATGCCTTTGCGTTCTGGCGAATATTCCAGTATTTCTGATAAATACCCTCCTGTAAAACAAGCTCGTCATGCTTTCCATGCTGAACAAGTTTCCCGTTGTCGATGACTAAAATCTGCTCTGCGTCCCGAATGGTAGACAGGCGGTGTGCAATTACAATCAGTGTCTTATCTTTTACTAAAGTGCTGATTGCCTGCTGCAAATACACTTCATTTTCGGGATCAACGCTTGCGGTGGCCTCGTCCAAAAGGACGACAGGGGCATTTTTCAGCATGGCGCGGGCAATGGATATTCTCTGTTTTTCACCGCCGGACAGAGTAGAACCGCCCTCTCCAATCATGGTATTGTAGCCCTCTGGTAATAAGGAAATAAAGTCATGGCAGCGTGCCTTTTTAGCTGCTTCTACAACCTGCTCATGGCTTGCTTCCGGGCAACCAAACTTAATATTGTTTTCAATGGTATCTTTGAATAAATAGACATTTTGGAATACCATGCTCATATTTTTCAAAAGACTGTCAGATGTAAATTCCCGAACATCTTTGCCACCTATGGTAATGCTACCGCCTTGAATATCCCAAAAGCGGGAGATCAGACGGGTAATCGTTGTCTTTCCACCGCCGGAAGGCCCGACTATGGCGGTCATTCCTCCCTGCGGAATGGTAAAGCTGACATCATCAAGAATTTTCGTTCCCTGTTCGTAGGAGAAGCTAACATGATCAAAGACAATATCATAACTTTTTAAGGAAATATCCCCGCCCCCGTCATCAATATTCTTTTCTCCCTTAATCCGTTCCACACGGTCAAGGCTTGCTTCCATGGAGCGTATCATGGCGGTCATTTGCCCCATTACCTCTACAGGATTGAAAATAGAGAATGAAGCAATGAGGATAACCGCAAGGCTTGAAAAATCCAGTTCCCCGCCTAAAGCGAAAATCTGTGATACTAATATGATAGCGCAGGCAGCTACACGGAAAACCATAGAATATGCCACATTCATAGGTGCGAAATCCCGTTCAAGAGCGTAAGACGCTTCCATACTTTTTTCATAAGCCTTTTCAATGCCACTTAAATTTTTCTCTGCCATATTGAATGATTTGATGACGGATATTCCCTGCACATATTCCAACGTAGCCTCAACAGAAGCAGCCTGTACCTGCCGCTGTTTTGCAGTCAGTTCTTCTCCCTTTTTCTGCATACGCCCATAAATCAGGAACGAGCAGAGAACACCTAAAATAAAAATCACACCAAGCCGCCAGTCAAACATCAGAATGAATATGCTGATCACCACCATGTTTACCATTCCGGTTGCTACACGGTCAAGAATGTGCATGGAGTAGTTTTCCAAAAAATTAAGGTCAGTTGTAACTGTTGTTGTAATGTCCCCCATATTTCGCTCATGGAAAAACCCCATACCCACATTACGCAGCTTATCTCCTAAAGTAATTCGCTCTCTGGAAACAAACTCAAATCCCGCTGTGCTTTGAAAGCTATACACCAAGTATTTGAACACCATGCGGACAACAAGAGAGATTATCAGTATTCCAAAAAGTACAAGCCAGTCATTCCCTGTAAATGCTTTGTTGTTCTGTATTTTTGTGAGGGTATAGAACACAGCCCCGACAGGGAACATTGCCACAATTGAGTCTATAAAGCTGAATACAAAACTTGCATAGATACGCTTTGACAAATCACCACTCAACCGCAATACTCGTTTAATTACTTTCAGCATAATATTTCCGCCTCCTTGTTCATACTCCAATCCATTGCCGATATATGGGCTTTCCACATATCCAAATAGGTCTGTGAAGAAGATAATAGCTGCTCATGGGTTCCTTCCGCTGAAATCGCACCATCCTCCAACACTAAAATTTTATCTGCGTACATGATAGTGGACAGGCGGTGCGCAATCACAATCAGCGTTTTCCCTTTTGTCAGATGGTCAATGGACTGCTGCAATTTATCTTCATTCTCCGGGTCGGTAAACGCCGTAGCTTCATCAAGAATAATAATCGGAGCGTCCTTTAGAATTGCCCTCGCAATCGCCAAACGCTGCCGTTCCCCTCCCGAAAGGCGGGCACCTGCATCCCCGGCGTTGGTATCATAACCCTTAGGGAAGCGGGCAATAAAGTCATCACATCTCGCCAGTGACGCAGCCCGTTCTACTTCTGCATCCGTAGCATCCGGCTTACCGATTCGGATATTGTCCCTCAGGCTCATATTGAACAGAAAATTATCCTGTGAAACATAACTGATTTTTTCGGAAAGCTCGGATAACGGCAGATTGCGAATATCCGCGCCGCCCACAGTTACCGCACCCGCGCTCACGTCCCAAAAGCGGGCAATGAGTTTTGCCAGAGTTGATTTCCCCGAACCGGACGGACCTACCAACGCTGTGACTGTCCCAGCCTTTGCCGTAAAGGAAACGCCATGGATAACCTCGATTGCTCCGTAGCTGAAATGAACATCTTTCAGCTCCACATCATTGCCGCTACTGTGTTGTGCTTCTATCGGCTCGGGCAACTCCTTTGCTTCTAAAAGTGCCAGAATACGGGGCTGTATCTCATAAATTGCGGCAATGTCATGCCAAAACTCAATCATTGCCTGTAAAGAGCCAACAAGCCCCATAGAGAGAAGAATACATAAAATAACCTCGTTTAATGTCGTAGTACCACCCGAAAGAAGTACAACGCCGACGGGCAAAACAAATGCAATCGTTGAGGGCATAACAACCTGACTGATACTCATAAAAGGATAGCAGTGCTTATACCATGCGGTAGTAATATCCCGCACTTTCAATACTGCTCCCTTAAACCGTCCCATCGAAGAAGCAGTCTGATTGAACATACGGATAACTTCCATACCATTTACATACTCAACAATGGTTGCGTTCATATCTCCATTCGCGGACATATATTCTTTCATCCTCTCGCTGCGCCCTATCATCATGCTATAATAGATAACATTTCCCAAAACAGCCGAAGCAAGAGAAGCAAGCGCCATACGCCAATCCACAAAAAGCAGATAGGCAAACACAAAAATCGGAATGAGAATACTTGCTGTCATTTCGGGAATGGCATGAGCAATCTGTCCTTCAAGTCGTTCCGTATCATCAATGACTAATTGCTTAAATTCGCCGGAAGATTTTTCCTGTATTGTCCCCATAGACATTTTTGACATCTTCCGCATAATTGCGCAGCGGATATTCTGTATGATTTCATACGCTGCCTTGTGGGAGCATAGGGTTGATTTTGAATATAGAAAGTGTTTTAGAAAATATCCTGCTAAAGCCACCAAGGTCAAGCTGACTGCCCATTCTATGGTCAAAGCATTGTCTAACGCTTTCCCAAGCAACACAGCTACAGCAGCGTATGGAACCATACCAAACGCAGAGGACAGAACAGAAAGGATAACAGAAATCCTCAAAAGTCCTTTCCTCTGACTGGCAAACTGCAAAATACCCCTTAAAGGCGATTGCTGTTTTTCTCTTTTGTCCATGTTTTCCTCCTTATTTGAAATAGTCAGTAATTCATCTGTTAATCCTTCAAGAAATTCTGCGTCATGGGTTACAATGAAAATCAGCATTCCCTGTTTTTTCAGTTCACGCAGAATATTCTTTAGACGGAGCATATTCCGTCCGTCAAGCCCACTCGTCGGCTCGTCCAAAACAAGAATATCCGATTTTGCAGCGATGGAAGCAGCAATCGTGACCCGCTGCTTTTGTCCGCCGGACAAGGATAGCGGGTGTCTTTCGGAATATTCGGCCAAGCCGAACCTGTCAAGAATGTTTGTTGTTTCCTCTTTTGAAGATCGAACGTTTTTTTGCTTATTTTTTCGTGCCGCCAATTCCATTTCATGGGCAACGCTTTCCGTAAAAAGCTGATAATCCGCGTCCTGCATAACAAAGTATGTTTTTTTCAGCAGCTCTCTATCGGTCATTTTTTTGCCGTTCAGATGAATTGTCCCAGTTCGCGGTGCCATAAGTCCGCACAGCACTTTAGAAAATGTTGTTTTCCCGGAACCGTTCGCACCGACAATTCCAATAATCCGACCTTCTTCGCCCCATGTAAAGCAAAAATTCAAATCATGGATAATTTCCTGCTTTCCGTAGTAAATACAGAGGTTTTGACACGTCAGCTCGTTTGCATCAGACCTCGCAGGAGTTTTCCTTGTAGGAAAAAGCACATTTTGTATGCTGCGTAAGCCGTATTCTTGCAGCACATCGGGCGAAAGGCAAGCAGCCTCCGCCGCACCCCATATTTTTTCAATTCTCCCTTTGCGCATATATACATATCGGTCGGCAATTCCTACAAGCCAGGAAAGGCGGTGTTCAGAAATAATGAGAGTTTTCCCCTCGGCTTTTAGTGTAAATAAAAGCTCACGGAGATTTTGTATTGTTTCTCCATCAAGGTTTGCCGTCGGTTCGTCCAAAACAATGACATCGGTATCCATTGCATAGATAGAAGCAACTGCCAGCCGCTGTTTTTCGCCGCTGGATAACCCAAATAAACTCCGATCTCGCAGTATGTCAATATTCATTCGGGAGAATGCGGCGTCCACATTCTGATTTATCCGCTCCGTGGAAAAGGCAAGATTTTCACACCCGAAAGCTACTTCGTCCGTTGTGTTTACTGCAAAAAATTGTGAACGGGGATCTTGAAACACTGTGCCAATTTTGCGACTAAGCTCATACTGTTCCAATTTGTTTACTGGAACACCCTCGTACAATATTTCTCCTGTAAGCGTTCCTTCAAAAAAGTTGGGTATTAAACCATTGAGGCATCGTGTTAAAGTTGTTTTTCCGCAGCCACTTTCTCCCGTTAAAATAACGCACTCTCCTTTACGAATTTCCAAATCAATTCCATAAAGAGCGTTTATCTCCGGGGCGGCATCATATTGAAATTGTAAATTTCTTATTGTGATCATACTCATTCTGAACCTCCGCGCTATCCGCACAATGAATAAAGAAGTGTTCCGATATTAGCGCAAATCACCATCATCAGATACACAATATCCTTTATTCTGATTTTCAGAGGAACTCTCATCCCTCTTGGCACAGGATTTTCGATTGCACGAGTGACCGCAGCCGCAGATAATTCATCCGCTACCTTTATACAGCGCATGATAAAGGGAATAATTATGTATTCTGTGGTCATGGCAGGAGCTTTTACAAAAGTAATCACATTTAAGGGGACGCCCCTTGTTTTCATGCCGTTTCTAATCTGTTCAAGCTCATGGCGAATAGTGGGAATAAATCGCAATGCGACAGCAAGCGCAAGCGCAGCTGATTTAGGGCAATGTAATTTTTGAAGCCCCATGAACAGCTCACTCACGGTCAACGCCTTTAGTGACAGAACCATTACGCCCAGTAAGGGAGAGAGCTTGCGTAATAGGAAAACGGGCTGGACTATGATTTGCGGAGCGTTGCTCTCATTCAGTAAGGCATACAATCCGACAAGGAACGCAAACCATACTCCCAGCCGCAAAGCCTCCTTCGGGTGTTGCAAATATAACAGAAAGCTCATCAGAAAAATCACTTCACAAAGCATGGCTAACGGCTTAAAAATCCAAAATGCACATATCCCTGAAAGCACAATCTGAATAATCACTATCCGGGGGTCTATGCGGTGCATTAAATCACTCCTGCTTTTTCAAAATGCTTCTTCAACATTCTCTTTGCAATTACAGCACCTATCACAATTGCGATCAATGTAACCGGAATTGCAGCAAGCCCAGTCGTAGAATGTGCTGCTGCAATCATTGCATCCACGGTTTCCTTTGGACGGTCAAATCCATACCAAAATGCGGGATAATAATAGAGGGGTGCGATGGCACCTAAATAATATCCAACTGAATACAATCCAAAAGAAACGGTAAGCATTTTGTAATTCTGATACTTTGATTTGCTGGCAAGGACTTCGCCTACAACGCCAAACCCTAACATCCAAATCAAGACAAAAATACCGCCAAACAGCCCCCATAGAATGCCGACAATAGCAAAAGTCAATAAGACTGCGCCTTTCTTATGTACTTTTGCCATAATCAGCATATAAAGCGGCGCAGATAAAACGGCAACAACCGCAACGGAATACATATTCAACACCATGCTAATTCCCATCAAAGCTCCTGCTACCATTGTCACCACAAAAAGGAGTGCGCTAAAGATGCCTATGGTTGCAATGTCCTTCATTTTTAATTTGTTTTCATTAGTTCTGCTCATAGCAATAACCTCCAAGTTTTTGGTTAGATAACGCTAACTGCTATTAGTATAGCACGATGATTTTCTGCATAGTGTCACTATCGGAAGTTCCTATGTCACAAAAGAAAGAACTTCATGCGGTCTTTTCAGACTTACATGAAGTTCTTATCTATTGTTTTTTAACATTTCGCCGGGGGATATTCCATAATGCTTCCGAAAAAGCTCGATGAAATATCCCGTATGAGAATACCCCACCATCCATGTCACTTCCTGCACTGTATGTTTTCCAGTTTTCAATAATCGTATCGCTGCTTCCAGCCGTTTTTCTACAACATAATCATTAACTGTAACTCCAAAGCACCGCTTAAATCCATCCTTTAATTTTTGCTCGTTGATAGCAATCGCCTTTGCAACAATTGGAATTGTGAGGGGGTGGGCGAAGTTCTCACCAATAAATTCCCGTGCCTTCAACAGCGCATTGTAATCTTCCACACTAATACGGATGCCAAAGTCATTTGTAGGAGATTTGCAAATAACCTCGTCGCAGTAAACAGCAATTAACTCAAAAATTTTTCCTTGCAGATAGATCTTTTTCATTTCATCACAAAAGTGGCAAGCAAGGATTTCAGAGAGAATTTTACTGATGTTTGGTGTGTAGGTATATACTCTTACGGGCGCTGTTTTTCTTGTATCATATAATGCCCCCCTTATTTTGATACAGGTGAAAATCTGCTCAAAGATTTTTTCATCCAAAGTAATGCTGATGCCTTTGAATTTTCTGTTTCCGCTTATTCTACTTCGGCACTCCTTAAATGTTCCATAGCGTACTTGGCTCTGCTGTGCCGCAATTTGAAATTGATGAACAACCTCGTTATTGATGTAAGACCACTCCATATTGCCATCAATGCAAAAGGAAATCTGAAACAGGCTCAAATCGTCGTGTGTTGTTGTCATTTCAATATCTTCCTGTGAAACAAACTCTGATGTTGTCAACAATATTCCATCGGTAATATCAATGTTTTCAATAGTACCATCCATGAGGGGAATGAGATATTGATTATCGGCTGTTTTATTCGCCTGCATAATCTGACTTGATGCAGCAATGCTTACAGCGGTGGGAACAAAACGAGCCTCAGGGTATGAAATAATAATAAGTCAACACCTCCTTGCGGTTAGCTGCCTCTAACTAATGCACAAAAATCAATCTGCCGAAAGTGCAGGCAGATATTGATATATAAGTATAGCATTTTTTTAAGTTGTATTCAAGGTTAAGAATGTAAATGTTTTTCCGCCTACAAACACAGAAAAGTTCCTTATGAAGAAGGCAAAAGAAAATTTATCTACACTGGAATCGACAGTGATTTATTTTTCTTTGTGGAGAAGATGGCTGTATGTTTATTTTCTTAATTCATCACTTGACATTGTGGCAAAGAAATGAGCATTTTTTGCAATAATCTGCGCATTGCTGTGCATTGTATTGCATCGAAGTATCCGATATGATGAATTTACAGTAAATAAGCATGAAAAGGAGCGCACACATGAACGCAGCGGAACTGATCGAATATATCCGCACTGCCGAAAAGAAAACGCCAGTCAAGGTCTACATTTGGGAGCGTTTTCCGACGAGCTTTCCGAATGCCAAGGTCTTTCCGGCCGGGGACGGGGCAAAAATCGTATTTGGCGACTGGCGGGACATCGGCCCCGCCATCGAGGCGCAGCAGGACGCCATTGCCGATATCGTGATCGAAAGCAGCTGCCGCAATTCAGCCGTTCCTCTGCTGGACACGAAGGGGCTGAACGCCCGGATCGAGCCGGGCGCCATCATTCGAGAGCAGGTCGAGATCGGGGACGGAGCCGTCATCATGATGGGCGCCATCATCAACATCGGCGCAAGCGTGGGCGCAGGAACCATGATCGACATGGGCGCGGTGCTTGGAGGCCGCGCAACGGTCGGCGCACGCTGCCACATCGGCGCAGGCGCAGTGCTGGCCGGGGTGATCGAGCCTGCAAGCGCGACGCCCGTCGTCGTGGAGGACGAGGTGCTCATCGGGGCGAACGCAGTGGTGATCGAGGGCTGCCGCATCGGCAGGGGCGCAGTCGTTGCGGCGGGCGCGGTCGTCATCTCGGACGTACCGCCCGACACCGTGGTTGCCGGATGCCCCGCGCGTATCATCAAGCGCAAGGACGAGTCCTCCGCCGCCAAGACGGCGCTGGTGGACGCCCTGCGGGAGCTTTGAGCCGCAGGCGCATGACATTCAAACACGCACAAGAAAGGGTTTCAGATATGCAAACGCTCACTCCCATGACAGTGGACAGACGCGCCCTGCACCGCATCCCCGAGCTGGGCGACGAGCTGCCCAAGACCATGGACTATGTACAAGATGTCCTCGGCACGCTCGACTGCGAGGTGCTTTTCCCGCTTGACAGCGCTGTGTGCGCTTATTTTGACTTCGGAGCGGCGGATACGCTGGCATTTCGCGCGGAAATGGACGCGCTGCCCATCGCGGAGCGGACGGGGCTGCCATTTTCCTCTCAGCACAGCGGAAAAATGCACGCCTGCGGACACGATGGGCACATGGCGATGGTGCTGGAGCTTGGCCGCAGGATCCGCACGAAGCAGGCGCTTCCGCACAACATTCTGCTGCTGTTTCAGCCTGCTGAGGAAACGACCGGCGGCGCCAGACGGCTTTGCGAAACAGGGGTTTTGGAGCGTCTGCGCGTCAAAGCCGTATTTGCCCTGCACCTCTGGCCGGGTCTTTCTGCCGGGATGATCGCCGGTTTGCCCGGCGCCATGATGGCGCGCTCGGCCGAGGTGACGTTCACCGCCGAGGGGCGCTGCGCACATTTCTGCTCTGCCGCCTCCGGCCGTGACGCGCTCGCAGCCTGCGTGGAGTTTTACAGCCGCGCCGCGGCGTTGCCGCTTCCGCAGGCTCCGCAAAGTCTGCTCGGCTTCGGGCGCATGGAGGCCGGAAGCGTCCGCAATGCAGTTGCCGGAGGCGCACGGCTGGAGGGCAGTCTGCGCGCGCTCGATGATGCTGCGTTTTGCAGCATCCAGGAGGCGCTGGAGACGATCAGCCGCCATGTCGCGCAAACCAGCGGCTGTGCGGCCGCCGTCCATTTCAGCGAGGGCTACCCCGCTGTTGTGAATCCGCCCGATCTGCTCCGCAGGGCTTCTGCGCTGTTTCCCATCGAGGCGCTGACCGCGCCAACCATGGCAAGCGACGATTTTTCATACTATCAGCGGCGGCTTCCCGGCCTGTTTCTGTTTTTGGGCTGCGGCGAGACATCGGCGCTGCACACGGCGGCGTTCGATTTTGACGAGCGCGTGCTTGAGACCGGCGTGCGCTATTTTGAGGCAGTCGCGGGAGGAACGGTATGGTAGACAGGCTCTGCACATCGCTCGGCGGGCTCTCTTTGAGCGCCATTCGCCGCTATACCGCCCTTGCCGCAGAGCGTGAGGACTGCATCGTGCTGACCATCGGCGAGCCGGATCTTCCCACGCCCGCACCCATATGCGAGGCCGCTGTCCGCGCACTTGCAGGCGGCAGCACCCACTACACCACAAACCAGGGCAGCGCTTCGCTCCGTGCGAAACTCGCCGCCTATGAGGCAAAAACGCGCCAGCTTGACTACGGACCGGACGAGATCCTCGTCACCGCCAGTGCAACGGAAGCCATTTACTGCGCGCTGACCGGCGTCCTCGACCCTGGCGACGAGGTCGTGATCCCGACGCCTGCCTTCGGGCTTTATGAGACCGTGACGCGCCTTGCCGGCGCCGTCCCTGTGTATCTGGATACATCGCGGACAGGCTTTCAGCTGACGTATGAAGCGCTGTCCGCCGCCATCACGCCGAGGACAAAGGCGCTCGTGCTCAACAGCCCGAACAATCCAACCGGCGCGGTATATACGGAAGCCTCCCTTGCGGCCGTCTGCCGCGCGGTCGGAGACAGGCCCATCTTTATACTCTGCGACGACGTTTACCGCGGGCTGTGCACGCGGCCCTGTCCGGATCCTGCGGCCCTGCCCGGCCTGCGGGAGCGGCTTTTGATCGCCCAGAGCTTTTCAAAGCCGTGGGCGATGACGGGCTGGCGCATCGGATATCTCATGGGCAGCGCGCCGGTCATCCGAAAGCTCACTGCGCTCCACGGGCATATTCTGACCTGCGCGCCCAGCATGCTCCAGGCTGCCTGTGAGACGGCGCTGGAAACCGACACGGCGCCGATGCGCGAGACCTACGCAAAAAGACGGGCGCTGGTGCTGCGCCGCCTCCATGCGATGGGGCTTTGCTGCCCCGTCCCGGAGGGCGCGTTTTATGCCTTCCCGGATATCCGTGCCTTCGGCCTTTGCTCCGAGGCGTTCTGCCTTCGTCTGATCGCGGAGGCCGGGGTCGCAGCAGTACCCGGAAGCTGCTTCGGAACAGAGGGGCATATCCGCATATCCTACTGCTGCGGCGAGCAGACGCTCGAACGCGGCATGGATCGTCTCGAGGCATTTCTGGAAAAGCTCAAACAGGAAAGAAGAACTTGACGACCTACAGAAACAGGAGGTAGCTCAAATGAAACAGAAAACACTTTTCCGCGGCATCGCCACAGCGCTTGCCACCCCGATGACATCTTCCGGCGCCATCGACTATGATGCCTACGGCAGGCTCATAGACTGGCAGATCGAAAGCGGCGTCGCCGGGCTTGTCACCTGCGGCACAACGGGCGAGGCGTCCACAATGACCGCCGAGGAGCACCGCCAGACGATCGCCTTTGCCGTAAAGCGGGCCGCCGGGCGCGTGCCGGTCATCGCAGGCACCGGCGCAAACTGCACCGAAAAAGCCGTCGAGCTGACGCGGTTTGCCTGCGCCGCCGGAGCAGATGCCTGTCTGGTGGTGACGCCCTACTACAATAAGGCCACGCAGCGCGGGCTGATCGCCCACTATACCGCCATCGCGGACGCATCGGACAGGCCCGTGATCCTCTATAACGTTCCCTCCCGCACGGGCTGCAACCTGCTGCCCGAGACCTGCGCCGCACTTGCAGCGCATCCGCGCATCGCCGCCGTAAAGGAGGCAAGCGGAAACCTCTCGCAGATCGTATCGCTGTTTCACAGGGCAGCGGCGTGTCTGGACGTCTATTCCGGCAACGACGATCAGATCGTGCCGATTCTCGCCATGGGCGGCGAGGGCTGCATCTCCGTACTCTCCAATGTGCTGCCCAGGGAGGCGGTTCAGCTGTGCGAGCTGTTCTTCTCCGGAGATGTGCGCGGCGCTGCGGCGCTCCAGTGCCGTCTGCTGCCCGTCATCGACGCGCTGTTTTCCGAGGTCAATCCCATTCCGGTCAAGGCGGCGCTGGCAAAAATGGGCTACGGCACCGACACGCTGCGTCTGCCGCTCACCCCGATGGAGGAAGGAAGCCGGGCCGTCCTTCTGAACGCGCTCGAAGCATGGGGTGTTTGAGATGACAAAAATCCTTCTGCACGGAGCAAACGGCGCGATGGGCAGAGCGCTTCGCGCGCTGCTGGACGCCGGATTTGCGGACTGCACCGCAGGGCCCATGGTCAGCCGCAGCGGAAACGGCGCGTTTGCGTCCTTTTCTGAGATCCGGGAATCTGCCGACGTCGTGCTCGACTTTTCCTTTCACACCGCGACCGAAAGCGCGCTTGGCTTTGCGCTGGAGCACGGCCTTCCCATCGTGATCGGCACCACCGGACACACGCAGCAGGAGCGCGCGCGCATCGAGCGCGCCTCAGAGCAGATCCCCGTCTTTTTTTCCGGCAACATGAGTCTCGGCATTGCGGCGCTCCGCAGCCTTGTGCGCGAGGCCGCGCGCCTGTTTCCGGAGGCGGAGATCGAGATCGTGGAGACGCATCACAGCCGCAAGGCGGACGCTCCGAGCGGCACGGCGCGTATGCTCGCCGCCGCCGTTCAAAAAGAGCGGCCGGAGGCAGCGCTTGTGTGCGGCCGCAGCGGCTTTTCACCGCGAAAACACAGCGAGATCGGCATATCCTCCATCCGCCTCGGCAGTGTGACCGGCATCCATGAGGTGCTGATCTCGACCGGAGCCGAAACGCTGAGTCTGAAGCACGAGGCGCATGACCGGCGGCTGTTCGCAGAGGGTGCGCTGCGGGCTACCGTCTTCCTCTGCGGCAGGCAGCCCGGTCTTTACGATATGGACGATCTTTTGAAGGGAGACGCCCTATGAAAACAGCAAAATTCGGCGGCACATCTCTGGCAGATGCAGCCCGCTTCCGGCAGGTAAAGCGCATCGTATCGGCAGACCCGGAGCTGCGCTTTGTCGTGGTCTCCGCCCCGGGAAAGCGCTCTGCGGAGGACAAAAAGGTGACGGATCTGCTGTATGACTGCCATGCCGCTGTAAAAACAGGCGCAGACCCCGAGACTGCCTTTGCACCTGTTGCTGCGAGGTTCCGGCAGATCGCGCAGGAGCTCCGTCTCGCCATAGACTTAGAGTCGGAGCTGCGGCAAATCGAGGCGGCGCTTGCCTCCGGCGCGTCTGCGGCATACTGCGCCAGCCGCGGCGAATATCTCAGCGGGCGGATGCTGGCAGCCCTGCTGGGCTGGCCGTTTCTCGACCCGGCGGAGCTGCACTTCTTTGACGCTGACGGCGTCCCGCAGCACAAGCTGGCGGAGCAGGCGCTAATGCGCCGGCTCCGCGACATGGAGCGTGCCGTCATGCCCGGCTTCTACGGCGGCGGCGCGGACGGCCGCATCCACACGCTGCCGCGCGGCGGCTCGGATATCTCCGGAGCGCTGCTGGCAAGCGCCTCCGGGTCGGATGCCTACGAAAACTGGACGGACGTGCCCGGCATCTTCCGCGCCGATCCTGCGATCGTGCCCAGCGCAAGGGCGATTCCCGCCATGGCCTATGACGAGGTACGGGAGCTTGCGTATATGGGCGCCAACGTGCTGCACGAGGACGCGGTGACGCCAGCCCGGCGTATGGGCATTCCCATTCACATCCGCTCTACGATGCAGCCGGACGCACCCGGCACCCTCGTCTCCTCGCAGAGCCCCCCTTCCGCCTGTCCCGTCACGGGAATCGCGGGGCGCAAGGGCTACTGCTCCATACAGGTGGAGAAGGAAAACATGAACAGCGCCGTAGGCTACTGCCGCAGGATTCTCTCGGTGCTCGAAACGCACGAGATCCCCTTTGACCACATCGCAACGGGGCTTGGCAGCATCTCGTTCATCGCCCCGGCCGCGGCGGTCTCCGCCTGCCGCGAGGCGCTTTTGTCGGACATTTCCGCCGCCGTCCGCCCGGACAGCATCTGCGTTGCAGACGGGCTTGCCATGGTGTCCATCGTCGGACGGGACATGGCGGGAAGGCCGGGCGTCTCCGGCCGTCTGCTCGGTGCGCTCGGACGCGCCGGCATCAGCGTGCGGATGATCGTGCAGGGCACGCGCGAGATCAACATCACCGTCGGCATCAGCGAGCCGGAATATGAAAAGGCCGTGCACGCGGTGCACGGTGAATTCTTCCCGGAAGCGCCCCAGTGAGCCTTTGATCGCGCTCCTTCTTCGGTTCTGTTGACCTTGTTCCTTCCCCGGCGCGCCTCAGCCCGCCTTTTCTGATATCCTGCTGCGGAGCGCAGAAGCGCTCCGCTTTGTCCGATGCATAAAAAGCGGCCGGCAGCGTTCAACTGCCAACCACCAAAAAAAGCGGGGCAGTTCATCGCGCCCAAGGCCGCTTTTTGTGTCCTGTTTTATGAAAAAGACGCTTCTTCCGCCCTTTGCGTCAGGCGGGACAACGCACAGACTGCGTACATATAGCCTGCAAGGATTAGCGGTGCCGGCAGTCCGTAAAGCAGCGGCGCCGGGATGATGCGCCAAAACAGCTTGAGCACGCCGATCTCCGCGCCGTAGGTGAAGAAGTAGTTCGCCTCCGGGCAGAGCGTGAGGCGCAACAGGAGATTGATAAGGTGCGCACCTACGGCAAGCAGGCCAAAGGTCTTGAGGA
>OGIG01000609.1_pt1 | contig 30866 bp, 26 predicted proteins | sample 1571601 | NCBI WGS metagenome assembly OGIG01 (sample SAMEA2581953, study PRJEB24529) | metagenome | biome: Human gut stool | place: China | collected 2011 | reverse complement strand
AAGGTAGATGTCGCAAGCGACCGCCGCAGGCGCGAGAATGTGCCAAGGCACATTCGTTGTTTTTAACAAAATGAATAAAACACAAGAGTGTTTTAGATAAAAATGAACATGCTATAAAAAATAAAAATGGAGGGATTGTTATGGCAAGTAAGTATGATGGACTGGCAAGAATTATTATCCAGAACGTAGGCGGCAGGGAGAATATCATAAGCCTTGCGCACTGTGTTACCAGACTTCGTTTTAAATTAAAAGACGAGTCCAAGGCTAACACCGAAGTATTAAAAGCAACGGAAGGAATTGTGACAGTAATGAAATCTGGCGGACAGTATCAGATAGTAATCGGAAATCATGTACCGGATGTCTATGATGTGGTTTGTGAACATGCACATCTGGCCGGAAACGGAGCTGTTTTCGAGGATGCAGAAGACAGCGGAGAGAAGATGGGGCTTGGTGCAAGACTCATTGATTTGATTTCCGGTGTATTCCAGCCATTCCTTGGTGTGCTTTGTGCAGCAGGTATTATCAAAGGTCTTTTGGCGCTGTGGTCTTTTATCGCAAGTCAGTCAGGAATTGATGTTACCACAAGCGGAGCATATCAGCTCTGGTATTCCATTGGAGACGGATTCTTTTATTTCCTGCCGATTATCTTAGGATACACTGCAGCAAAGAAATTTAAGATGAATGAATTTATCGGAATGGCACTTGGTATATCACTTACCTATCCGGCACTGGTTAATCTGACTTCAGGAGAACTGATAGGTTCCCTGTTTGCAGGAACTTCCTTTGAAATGAATTATTATACAACCTTTTTTGGAATTCCTGTTATTATGCCATCCAGTGGTTATACTTCTTCAGTAGTACCAATTGTTATTGCAGTGGCTTGTGCTGCCTGGCTGGAAAAGAGATTAAAGAAAGTAATTCCGGACGTTATTAAAACATTTATCGTTCCGGTTGTAACTTTGGCAGTAATGGTTCCACTTACCTATCTGGTAATCGGACCGGTATCTACTTTCCTTTGCAACATTATCGGTATTATTTTCGGAGCAATCTATAACCTTCCGGTTGTAGGAGGTCTTGTAGCAGGTATCTTAGTCGGAGCATTCTGGCAGGTACTGGTAATCTTCGGATTACATTGGGGACTTGTTCCACTGGCAATGATTAATTATGGAACTTTAGGATATGACTTCATCCTTTCTCCATATTTCGCAGCATCTTTTGCGCAGTCCATGGTTGTACTGGCAATTGTATTAAAGACAAAAGATAAGAAACTTAGAAATATTGCATTACCGGCGTTTATCTCAGGACTCTTTGGTGTAACAGAGCCATGTATTTATGGTATTACACTTCCAAAGAAAAAACCATTCGTAATTTCCTGTATTGCATCCGCTATTGGTGGTGGAATCATAGGATTTGCCGGAGTTAAAACTTATATGATGGGTGGTCTTGGATTCTTCGGACTTCCGGCATTCATCGATGGTGAGTCAAAGAGCGTTTACAGTTTGATCTGGGTATTAATCGGTATGGCAGTAGCTATGGTAGTTGCATTCGTAGCAACTTACATTACCTATCATGATGATGCTCCACAGAATGATGAAGCAAAAATAGAAAAGAAAGGCACAAAAACCGCAGCAAACCAGGTAATTGCATCTCCTCTTACCGGAGAAGTAAAAGCCTTGGAAGAAGTAGAAGATGAAGCATTTTCAAGCGGAGCATTAGGTCAGGGTGTTGCTATTCTCCCGTCCGAAGGCAAATTATATGCACCATGTGATGGCGAAGTAGTAACCTTCTTCCCAACCGGTCATGCCATTGGAATAGTATCCGATGGCGGAGCAGAAATCCTGATTCATGTGGGCATGGATACCGTGAAATTAGATGGAGAAGGATTTGCACCGAAGGTAGCGCAGGGAGCCAAAGTAAAGAAAGGTGACCTTTTATTGGAATTTGATATTGCAAAGATTACAGGAGCAGGATATTCTGTTCTGACTCCGGTTATCATCAGCAACACAGCAGATTACGCAGATGTAGTTCCGACAGATGCAAAGAAAGTTGCAGCGTTGGACGCATTGATTACCGTTTTATAAATTAGTTTTCCATAGTTTTTTATACCTAAGGGTGCGGGCTCTGATAAAGGGCTCGTGCTCTATCCAACAAAATCAGAAGCCTTATTGCAGGGCAGAATGAGAAAAGAAAAATATAAAAACAGAAATTATAAATTTTTACAAATAAAAATAATAAGAAGCAGGAGGAAAAAGCAATGAAGACATTTCGTAAAGATTTTCTCTGGGGCGGTGCAACCGCAGCCAATCAGTTTGAGGGAGCATGGGATGTAGATGGAAAAGGAGCATCTGTTTCTGATATGTGTACGAATGGTTCCCATACCGAGCCGAAAAAGGTAACAAGAACCATTCATCCGGAATATCTCTATCCGAGCCACGAAGCAATTGATTTCTATCATCATTACAAAGAGGATATTGCATTATTTGCAGAAATGGGATTTAAAGTATTCCGTTTATCCATTGCATGGACAAGAATTTTCCCGACCGGAATGGAGAATGAACCAAACGAAGCAGGACTGGCATTCTACGATAAAGTATTTGATGAATGTTTAAAATATGGCATTGAGCCGCTGGTAACCATTTCCCATTATGAAATGCCATATGCACTGATTGAAAAATACAATGGCTGGGAAGCCAGAGAATGTATTGATTATTTCTTGAATTACTGCAAGGCAATTTTCGAAAGATATCAGGGCAAAGTAAAATACTGGCTGACCTTCAATGAAATCAATGGTGGAACCACACCGCTTGGCAACCTGCTTTCCCTTGGAACTGTAAAAGGCTATGAGGGAAAAATTACTGAGATTCCGGATGACCCGAAGGTTCGTTTCCAGGCATTGCATCATCAGTTTGTTGCCAGCGCAAAAGCAGTAAAATTAGCACATGAAAAATATCCGGAATATCTTATCGGTGATATGAATGTCTTTATGACCAAGTATCCATTTACCTGCAATCCGGAGGATGTGTTAGCAACACAGAAGGAAATGCGGATTATGAACTGGTTCTGTTCCGATGTGCAGGTAAGAGGAGAATATCCGGCGTATATGGAGCGGTATTTTGAAGAAAATAATATTCATGTTAAAATGGAACCGGGCGATGAAGAAATTCTGCGGGAAGGCTGTGTGGATTTCTATACCCTCAGCTATTATATGAGCAGTTGTGTATCAAAAGATCCAAATGGCGAGCAGACGGATGGAAACCTGATTGCCGGTCTTAAGAATCCATATCTTAAGGCAAGCGACTGGGGCTGGCAGATTGACCCACAGGGCTTACATTATTCCTTAAATGAAATTTATGACCGTTATCAGATTCCGGTTATGGTAGTAGAAAATGGCCTTGGCGCTTATGACAAATTAGAAGAAGATGGAAGCATTCAGGATGATTACCGTATCGATTATCTGCGGGATCATATCAAAGAGATGAAAGAAGCGGTAAAAGATGGCGTTGACCTGATGGGATATACACCATGGGGCTGCATTGATTTAGTAAGTGCATCCACCGGAGAAATGGCAAAGAGATATGGCTTCATCTATGTAGAAAAATATGATGATGGAACCGGAACTCTTGCAAGAAGAAAGAAAAAATCCTTCGACTGGTATAAAGAAGTAATTGCTTCAAATGGAGAAAACTTATAAAAGAAAGAAGGTATGGACTATGGAAAAGTTTAATGGAAAAAAGGTATTCAGCGGTATTGCAATTGGAAAGGTAAAACTCCTTTTAAAAGCTGAAAATCAGGTGGTAAGAAAGAGAATAGAAGACCCGGCAGCAGAGATTGCCCGCTATGAAGCAGCAAAGCAGACTGCAATTGAACAGCTCCACAAGCTTTACAAGAAAGCATTAAAAGAAGTGGGTGAAGTAAATGCACAGATTTTTGATGTGCATGCCATGATGTTAGAGGATGGAGATTATAATGATTCCGTTCACAATCTTATTGAGAGCCAGAGCGTAAATGCAGAGTATGCGGTAGGTGTTACCGGAGATAACTTTGCAGAAGTATTTGCAAATATGGATGACGAGTATTTCAAAGCCCGTTCCATTGATATGAAGGATATTTCTGAGCGTGTCATCAATGTATTATGTGGAAATGATATGGGAAGCGACCTTGGAGATGAGCCGGTTATTATCGTAGCAAAGGATTTAGCTCCGAGTGAAACCGTACAGATGGATAAAAGTAAGCTGCTGGCATTTGTAACACAGCTGGGCTCTACGAATTCACATACTGCAATTTTAGCAAGAACTATGGGCATCCCGGCACTGATTGGTGTGGAAATCAAGGAAGAGTGGAACGGAAAACAGGCAATTGTGGATGGCTATACCGGAACTCTTATCATTGAACCGGATGAAGTAGCTTTGGCAGAATATAAGAAAAAAGCAGAAGAGGATGCAAAGCAGAAGGAATTACTGCTGACTTTAAAGGGAAAGGAAAATGTGACAAAGAGTGGTCAGAAAATCAATCTTTATGCCAACATCGGAAATGTCTCTGACTTAGCGGCAGTACTTAAAAATGATGCCGGTGGAATCGGACTTTTCCGTAGTGAATTTCTTTATCTTGAAAAAGATACTTTCCCAACAGAAGAAGAACAGTTTGCGGCTTATAAGCAGGTCGCAGAGACCATGGCAGGAAAGAAGGTTATTATCCGTACCCTGGATATCGGAGCCGATAAGCAGGTGGACTACTTTAACCTCGACAAAGAAGACAATCCGGCAATGGGATATCGTGCCATCCGGATCTGCCTGACCCAGCCGGAAATTTTTAAGACCCAGCTTCGTGCTTTATTCCGCGCAAGCAATTACGGAAATATTGCAATTATGTATCCGATGATTATTTCGGTAGATGAAGTGCGTAAGATTAAAGCAATTTCAGAAGAAGTGAAAGAAGAACTTACAAAGGAAGGGATTCCTTTTGGAAATGTGGAGCAGGGTATCATGATTGAAACTCCTGCAGCAGCAGTAATGAGTGATGAACTGGCAAAAGAGGTTGATTTCTTCAGTATCGGAACCAACGACCTGACCCAGTATACACTGGCAATTGACCGTCAGAATGCAAAGCTTGATAGCTTCTATAATCCGCATCATGAAGCAGTGCTCCGGCTGATTCAGATGACCGTGGAAAATGCACACAAGGCGGGCATCTGGGCAGGAATATGTGGAGAACTTGGGGCAGATACAACTCTGACCCAGCGTTTCTTAGAGATGGGGGTAGATGAATTATCTGTTTCTCCTGGCTGTGTTCTTCCGGTTCGAAAAGCGATTCGGGATGCAGAATAATGAGCCGTAAACTGATTTTTTTGGATGTAGACGGAACCCTGGTGGATTTCACCATGCACATGCCGGAATCTGCCAGGGAAGCATTAAGCATGGCCAGAAAGCGGGGACATCTGATTTCGTTATGTACCGGAAGAACTGTAACGAATGTGTATCCATGGCTTTTAGAGTTTGGATTTGATGCCATTGTGGCTTCGGCAGGTGCTTATGTGTCTGCAAATGATAAGGTGATTTACCATAGCGTTCTGGCAAATGATAAGGTGCAGGATATGGTAGAGGTGCTGAAGGAGCACGGTGCATGCTTTATGCTGCAGGGAATCAACGGACGTTATGTGGATGAAGAGAATGCAAAGAAAATGAGAGAACGCTGTATGCGGCTTGGACTTGATATTGACGGTGCTCTAAACGGATTGACGCTTGTTGAACATCCGGAACAGATGCCGGCTCTTGAAAGTGGAATGTATTTTGATGCCGATATTCCGGTGGATGTGATGCAGAAGGAAGTCGGAAATTATATCAAGATAACCGGAGCAAGCTTTGGCAAGGATCGTCAGATGTCCGGTGAAATGACGAAGATGGGAGTCAACAAGGCAACCGGAATGCAGCGGCTTATGGATGAGTTAAAGATAGGCAGGGAAGATACCATTGCTTTTGGTGATGGACCAAATGATGTGGAAATGCTGCAATTTGCAGGAACAGGAGTGGCAATGGGAAATGCGATTCCGGCAGTAAAACAGTATGCGGATATGGTTACAGATAAGATTGATGAAGACGGACTGTATCATGCATTCGAACGGCTGCATCTGCTGGGGTAGGATTTGAAGTAAAAACAATTTTCTTATGATAGAAAAAGGCGGCGTGGTTTGTCAACTTAGGAGACATGATAAGTGCCCTTTACTGTATTTATGTTGTTTCCGCAGTTGACGAACCGCGCCGTTACTTTTGCATACACAGGAAAAATCGCATGCCTGCATACAGATTTGGTGAACACCGCAATAAGAAGAGAAATTCGTAAAGCGTGATTCCCATAGTTTACAACGGAAGAAAAGCCGGTTTTCTCTTTTCGAATACAGTAAAATACTGAAAGCCCGCTGCCTTTAAAATGTCCGGTACTTTTGCAAAATCAAATGCAACATGCTCCGGTTTGTGGGCGTCGGCACCGATGGTAATGATTTCACCGCCTAGTTCGTGATAACGTTTTATAATATCTTCTGTTGGATTCGGATGTCCCAGACCATATTTGAAACCACCGGTATTGATTTCAATTCCTTTTCCCATATCAATGAGCTTTTCTAAAATCGCATCAATGACATCGGCATATTTCTGATAAGAATATTCAAGGTTCCGGTTTGGACCGTAGCGTACCACATAATCGATATGTCCATATACATCAAAATGATCAAATACCGCAAGATTTTCCAGGATAGATTCAAAATATTCCTGGTAAGCCTGCTGTTCGGTTTTTCCTTCAAAAAAGCGGGAGTAGTAAGGGTCTTTGCCGTGGATTACATGGGAAGAGCCGATGACAAAATCAAAGTCATATCGGCTTATCAGTTCCTGATGTTTCGCTGCAAGATGAGGCTGCAATCCAAGCTCAATGCCGGTCAGCACTTTTATTTTATCTTTGTATTGCTGGCCCAGCTTCTGGATAGTTGGGAAGTAGACCGGAGTGTCTAAGATAAATTCCGGTTCATCCTCCGGATGTTCTTTTGGATAATCATAATCCATATGGTCGGTAATGCAGATTCCGCCAAGTCCCAGTTCGATAGAGGCTTTAATCATGGATTCTGGTGAGGTCTCACTGTCGGTAGAAAAAGCAGTGTGCATATGTGTGTCCCAAAGCATAGTGTACTCCTTTCTGTGGGGTGTATGGCGGGTAAGGTTGTGCAGGTGGGGAACTGGATGAGAAAGCTTCTTCCCAAAAGCACCGGAACGTTTGTATGTAAGAAGCCGGCACTTCAACCTGCAGTATTTTTCTTTCTTTTATAATAAGCAGTCTTTCCAATGTTTGACAGTATACTGCATTTTGTCTGCCGGCATGCGGATACCGTGAACAGCGTCTGTTAGGGACTCGTAGAATTCCTTTTGCAACCCGGCAACGCTGGTACATGGATGTACCAGCGAGGCACAATCTGAATATGGATATGAATTTGTGCCGGTTGCCGCAAATCAAATATCTTTGCAGGAATTCTTAGAGTCCCTTCAGACAAAGTGTGGTATCCGCTGCTGGCAGACAAAAGCAGTATCCGGTCAAAGCAGCCGGAAAGACAGCCTAATTTCAAGAAAAATACTGCCCGTGAAGTGCTGCGGATTCTCACATCATAACCGCTCCAGTGTTTTCGGGAAGAAGCTTTCCTATTCCTTTCCCCTACATATTGCACAAACCTTACCCAGTGTTTACACATTTCTACTAAGAAAAATGTTACATTTTCACAAGTATAGTAAAATCTTTGTATATAATACACAGAATACTATAATAGAAATTTGACAATCTGTCAAAAGACAGTATGAAAAATGGAAAAGCTATTGTAACATTTGTTTGAAAATGAGAAAGAAGAAATAAAAATAGTGAAAAAATTAACAAAGTGATGGGAACTACTTGAACTTTCGACAAAAATTGGTTAGAATAATACCAGATTGGGTACAATCCCAAATAAAGATATTTTATATTAAATTTCTAGGAGGAATTAATAATGGCAGTAAGAGTAGCAATTAATGGTTTCGGCCGTATTGGTCGTCTGGCATTCAGACAGATGTTTGGTGCTGAAGGATACGAAGTAGTAGCAATCAACGATTTAACAAGCCCTAAAATGTTAGCACACTTGTTAAAATATGATTCTTCTCAGGGTAAATATGAGCATGCTGATGAAGTATCCTGCACAGATGATTCTATCATCGTATGTGGAAAAGAAATCAAAATCTATGCATTCCCAGATGCAAACAACTGCCCATGGGGTGAATTAAAAGTTGACGTTGTATTAGAGTGTTCAGGTTTCTATACAAGCAAAGAAAAAGCACAGGCACACATCAATGCAGGTGCTCGTAAAGTTGTTATTTCTGCTCCAGCAGGTAATGACCTTCCTACAATCGTATACAACACAAACCATGAGACATTAAAAGCATCTGATACAATCATTTCAGCAGCTTCTTGTACAACAAACTGCTTAGCACCTATGGCTGATGCATTAAATAAATATGCTCCAATCCAGTCTGGTATCATGGTAACAATCCATGCTTACACAGGTGATCAGATGACTCTTGATGGACCACAGAGAAAAGGTGATTTAAGAAGATCTCGTGCAGCAGCAGTTAACATCGTTCCAAACAGCACTGGTGCAGCAAAAGCTATCGGACTTGTTATCCCAGAACTGAACGGAAAATTAATCGGATCTGCTCAGCGTGTTCCAACCCCTACAGGATCTACAACAATCTTAACAGCAGTTGTTAAGAAAGCTGGCGTTACAAAAGAAGATATCAATGCAGCTATGAAAGCAGCAGCTAATGAGTCCTTCGGATACAACGAAGACGAAATCGTATCTTCTGATATCGTTGGAATGAGATTCGGTTCTCTGTTCGATGCAACACAGACCATGGTTAACCAGGTATCTGATGATCTGTACGAAGTACAGGTTGTTTCTTGGTATGATAACGAGAACAGCTACACATCTCAGATGGTTCGTACAATCAAATACTTCAGCGAGTTAGCATAATTTACGAGAGAAACCCGCAAAGCGTGTTTCCCGTAGTTTAACGAACAATCACTGCACGGTAGACTACTTTTTTAAGCGACAGGCTGCCAGAGTGCAGATAAGACTCAGGAAAAGGGTCCGGTCTTTTAGGACCGGGCTCTTTCTTGCTATTAGAAATAAAATTTAAAGGAGACTACTTAATATGTCATTAAATAAAAAATCTATAGATGATATTAATGTAAAAGGACTTCGCGTTCTTTGCAGATGTGATTTCAACGTACCATTAAAAGAAGGAAAGATTACAGACGAGAACCGTCTGGTTGCAGCGCTTCCTACAATCAAGAAATTAATCGCTGATGGTGGAAAGGTTATCCTTTGCTCCCATTTAGGAAAAGTAAAAACAGAAGAAGACAAACAGACCAAAACTCTTGCACCAGTAGCAGCAAGACTTACAGAGTTATTAGGACAGGAAGTTAAATTCGTTGTTGACCCTGAAGTTGTTGGTGAGAACGTAAGAGCAGCAGTAGCAGCTATGAACGATGGCGATGTTATCTTACTTGAGAATACACGTTTCAGACCAGAAGAGACAAAGAACGGAGAAGCTTTCTCTAAAGACCTTGCTTCTATCTGTGATGTATTTGTAAATGATGCATTCGGAACAGCTCACAGAGCACATTGTTCTAACGTAGGTGTTGCACAGTTAGTTGACACTGCAGTAGTTGGATACTTAATGCAGAAAGAAATCGACTTCCTTGGAAATGCAGTAGAGAATCCGGTAAGACCATTCGTTGCAATCCTTGGTGGTGCAAAAGTTGCTGATAAATTAAATGTAATCAACAACTTACTTGAGAAATGTGATACCTTAATCATCGGTGGTGGTATGGCTTACACATTCTTAAAAGCAAAAGGATATGAAATCGGAATCTCTTTAGTAGATGATACTAAGATCGATTATTGTAAAGAAATGATGGCAAAGGCAGAGAAACTTGGAAAGAAACTTCTTCTTCCGGTAGATGCTGTAACGATCAAAGATTTCCCAAATCCTATCGATGCTCCAGTTGAAGTAGAAACTTATGATGCAGACAAGATGCCGGCAGACAGAGAAGGCTGTGATATCGGACCTAAGACACAGACACTTTTCGCAGATGCTGTTAAGACTGCTAAGACTGTTGTTTGGAACGGACCTATGGGTGTATTCGAGAACCCAACTCTTGCAGCAGGTACTATCGCTGTAGCAAAAGCTTTAGCTGATACAGATGCAACAACCATCATCGGTGGTGGAGATTCTGCAGCAGCAGTTAACCAGCTTGGATTCGGTGACAAGATGAGCCACATCTCAACAGGTGGTGGAGCATCCTTAGAGTTCTTAGAGGGTAAAGAGCTTCCAGGCGTTGCAGCAGCAAATGATAAATAAGTAATCAAAGCACATGCCTGTATGCAGGCAAAAGCTTATATATTTAAGAAAGAAGGACATTTTAAAATGGCAAGAAAAAAAATTATTGCCGGCAACTGGAAAATGAACAAAACTCCTAGCGAGGCAGTTGCACTGGTAAATGAATTAAAACCATTAGTAGCAAACGAAGACGTAGATGTAGTATTCTGCGTACCAGCAATTGATATTATTCCAGCAATGGAAGCAGCAAAAGGTTCTAACATCTGCATCGGTGCAGAGAACATGTATTTTGAAGAGAGCGGAGCATACACAGGAGAAATCTCTCCGGCAATGCTTACAGACGCTGGCGTAAAATACGTTGTATTAGGACATTCTGAGAGAAGAGAATACTTCGCAGAGACAGATGAGACTGTAAATAAGAAAGTATTAAAAGCTTTCGAACATGGTATTACACCAATCATCTGCTGTGGAGAGACTTTAACACAGAGAAAACAGGGTATTTACCTTGACTGGATCCGTATGCAGATTAAGATTGCATTCCAGAACGTAACAGCAGAGCAGGCTGCAACAGCAGTTATTGCTTACGAGCCAATCTGGGCAATCGGAACCGGTGAAACAGCTACTTCTGATCAGGCAGAAGAAGTTTGTGGCGCAATCCGTGCCTGCATCCGTGAAGTATATGATGAAGCAACAGCTGAGTCTATCCGTATCCAGTACGGTGGATCTGTAAATGCAGGAAATGCAGCAGAGCTGTTCGCAAAAGCTGATATCGATGGTGGTCTGGTAGGAGGAGCTTCCTTAAAGGCTGACTTCGGAAAGATTGTAAACTACAATAAATAAGCTTTTCGGAAAATAGAATATTTTCATAAGAAACGTCACGAAATGCATTATGGCATTGGTAAAATTTACCGGTGAAATGCATTTGGTGGCGTTTTTTTTAATTCAAGTTGACTTTTGCAGTTATACTATTTATAATTAAGGTATCAATTGATACCATAAACAGGAGGGGTTATGAAAGATTCAAAAGATAATACAAAGACCAGAATCGAATCAAAGCTTGAAGTGAATACTTATCTGCAAAAGCTTAAATATGCATTAGACCATGATGCACAGATTACATTTCAGGCGAGACGGCTAGTGGATAAAAAGAGAGATGAAAAATATACCAATCAGTATACAGTAGATACATTATTTCCGGATGAAAATCCGGTGGATGCATTGAAACGGGAATTAAAAACGCTGACTGTAGAAGAGTATATGAAAACGGTTCAGGATCTTAGATTTCCCAAAAGAAGTGAAATGCGGGAATTTGGAAAAGTTTATAATGGTATGCAGGATGTATATATTAAAATAAGAGTGGAACTATTAGGATTAGATGGAAATACCACAACGTTTGTGGTGTCATTTCATTTTGCAGAGAAACCGTTTACTACAGATATGTTTCCATATAAAGAGAGCTAGGAGGTGTTTTCATGGATATGAAGATTATGAAAAGTGAAAAACGGTTATGCCCGTGTTGTATGGAAGAGCATGAAGTGAAAACAGTTCTGGTAGAGGAGACGGCTACATTTAAAAACAGTAAGGTTGATTATGAAGCATCCTATCTGTTTTGCGAGAATGCAGAGGAACTGTATATGGAAGAATCACAGATACAGGAAAATGATATTCGATTAAAAAATGCATACCGAAGAAAACAGGGACTTTTGACATCGGAAGAGATAGTGGCAATCCGCCTGAAATATGGAATCACCCAGAGTGATTTATGTGTTTTACTGGGATGGGGAGCTAAGACAATCACCCGTTATGAAAGTCATCAGGTGCAGGATCGAGCACACGATACGATTTTAAGAAAAATCGGACAGGATCCGGAATGGTTTCTGGTATTGTTGGCGGATGCAAAGGAACATTTATCAGATGCTGCTTATAAGAAATATTTTGAAGCGGCAACACGGTTATATGAGAAGAACAAGGACATTTATTTGAAAAAAGCCATTGAGGCAGATTATGCCGGATATGCTGGAAATAAGATGCTTCATGGAAATACAGAATTATCATTGGATAAAGTGGTGGATGTTATCCGCTATTTTGCAGCATCCTCAAAAATCAGAAAACTTTACAAAGTAAAGCTTATGAAGCTTTTATGGTATGCGGACGCTCTTTCTTATAAAAGAAGAGGCTTTGCAATGACAGGACTGGTGTATCAGGCACTTCCAATGGGAGCAGTACCGGTGGGACATAATGCTATTATTGATTTGAAAGATGTGCCATGTGAAGAAGTAGACATGGGAGAAGGAAACGGATATTATTTTTCCTTATCAGAGCCAACGACATATAAGACGCTTACAGAAGATGATGTGAAGATTCTTGATGCGGTAATAGAAAAGTTAGGAAGTATGTCGAAGACAGAAATTGTTGCATTTATGCATAAAGAAGAAGCATATGAGAAGACTACATTTAAAGATATAATATCTTTTGAATATGCAAAGCATCTGCAAATAGAATAAAGAGTAATTAGAATAGAATAATTAAAAGAGTGAAAAGATGAAATGAGCACATCCGATAAAATTTGCGGAGTATTCCATAGATTTTATTGGGTGTGCTTCTTTTTTTTACGATAACTCGAGAAAATCGCCAAGTGTATTTCTCGTAGTATGTTTGTTCCCCGAAAAGAACAAACGAAAACTGATTCACCCATTGACATAGTAGGCGAATGGGTATATGATGCGAATGAACCAGAAAAGGAGGAATGCAGAGCATGATTTCAACTAAAGGAAGGTATGCATTAAAGGTTATGGTCGAGCTGGCGGAGCATGATGCGGAAGAATATATTCCGTTAAAAGGAATTGCCGAGAAACTGAATATTTCCCAGAAATATTTAGAGAGTATTTCGGCCATTCTTTCCAAGGGACATATGATAGAAGGAGTCAGCGGCAAGAAGGGCGGTTATCGTCTGAAGCGGAAACCGGAAGAATACAGGGTTGGTGATATCCTGCGGCTGACAGAAGGAACGCTAGCACCGGTATCCTGCTTAAGAGAAGACCAGGAGCCATGTGAAAAATCAGATTCCTGCTGTACACTTCCAATCTGGAAGGGACTGGCAGATTTGATAGATAAATATTTTGATGAAATGACGCTGGCGGATGTTCTGCAGTCGAAGCAGGAAGCGGAGAAGAAAGCAGCGAAGAAGAAACAATAGATGCAGGAGGAAGAAAAATGAGCAAAGAATTACTTTTAGAGGTTAAAAATCTGAATGTCAGTGTAGAAGAAAAACATATTTTACATGACGTAAATCTTGAAATAGGAAGACATGAGACACACGTACTGATGGGACCAAACGGAACCGGTAAATCTACACTGGGATATACACTGGTTGGTAATCCACGTTATCAGGTAGAGAGCGGAGAAATCTTTTTCCAGGGAAAAAATATTACCGGAGAGCCGGTGAATGAACGCGCAAAGAGCGGCATGTTCTTATCTTTCCAGAACCCACTGGAAGTACCGGGCGTTACCTTAAGTTCCTTTATCCGTAGTGCATTGGAACAGAAGACTGGAAAGAGAGTCCGTTTCTATGATTTTAAGAAAGAACTGGCAGAGAAAATGGAACTTTTACAGATGGATCCGTCTTATGCAGAACGTGATTTGAATGTAGGATTTTCCGGCGGCGAAAAAAAGAAAGCTGAAATTTTACAGATGTTGATGTTAAAGCCGGAGCTTGCGATTCTGGATGAAACCGATTCCGGACTGGATGTAGATGCAGTAAGAACCGTATCAAAGGGAATCGAAGAATACCAGAAGAGCAGTAAGGGAAGCCTTTTGATTATTACACACAGCACCAAGATTTTAGAGGCATTACACGTAGATTTCACGCACATCATGGTGGAAGGACACATTGTTAAGACCGCAGATGCATCCCTGATTGATGAAGTAAACGAGAATGGTTTTGCAAAATACGAGTAAGGAGTGTAAGGAATGGAAGAGAAAAGCTATGTAGAAGATATCGACAGAAGCATATATGATATCCGGGATGATGAGAAGGATGCTTATAAGCTGAAAGAAGGTCTTACTCCTGAAATCGTAGAGCAGATATCAAAAGAGAAAAATGACCCCGTCTGGATGCAGAATTTCCGTTTACAGTCGTTACAGATTTACAATGAAATGGGAGTGCCAGACTGGGGACCATCGATTGAAGGACTGGATATGGAGCATATCGTAACCTATGTCCGCCCAAACACAAGGATGAAGGGAAAATGGTCTGAGGTGCCAAAGGACATTAAAGATACCTTTGAACGTCTTGGAATTCCACAGGCAGAGAGAAAGTCACTGGCAGGTGTTGGCGCACAGTATGATTCCGAACTGGTTTATCATAATGTAAGAGAAGAAGTTGCCGCACAGGGCGTTATTTATACGGATTTGGAAAGTGCAATGCATGGTGAATATGCAGATATGATACAGAAGCACTTTATGAAGCTGGTAAAACCAAATGACCACAAATTTGCAGCATTGCACGGTGCAGTCTGGTCCGGTGGTTCTTTCGTTTATGTGCCAAAGGGTGTGGACGTAGAGATTCCGCTGCAGTCCTATTTCAGACTGAATGCTAAGGGTGCCGGACAGTTTGAACACACACTGATTATCGTAGATGAGGGAGCATCCCTTCATTTCATCGAAGGATGTTCCGCACCAAAATATAACGTAGCCAATCTGCATGCAGGATGCGTGGAATTGTATGTTGGCAAGAATGCAAAACTTCGTTATTCCACCATCGAGAACTGGTCAAAGAATATGTATAACTTAAATACCAAGCGGGCACTGGTAGAAGAGGGCGGAACCATTGAATGGGTATCCGGTTCCTTCGGTTCCCATGTATCTTATCTGTATCCGATGAGTGTCTTAAAAGGAAAGGGCGCCCGCATGGAATTTACCGGTGTAACTTTTGCAGGAAAAGGACAGAACCTTGATACCGGAGCCAAAGTGGTACACTGCGCACCGGACACCAGCTCCTATATGAATACCCGTTCCATTTCCAAGGATGGTGGTATCAGTACTTTCCGTAGTTCCGTTGTGGTAACGAAGGAAGCGAAAGGCACGAAGTCAGCAGTATCCTGTCAGTCTCTGATGTTAGATTCTGAGTCCCGTTCCGATACCATTCCGGCAATGGACATCCGTACCAAGGATGCTAATGTGGGACATGAAGCCCAGATTGGAAGCATCAGTGATGAAGCAATTTTTTATCTGATGTCAAGAGGCATGAGCGAAGAGGACGCAAGAGCCTGCATCGTCAGCGGATTTGCGGATAATGTTTCCAAGGAACTGCCTTTAGAGTACGCATTGGAAATGAACAATTTGATTCGCCTTGAGATGAAGGGCAGCATAGGATAGCAGAAGGGATGTGGAAAGAGCATGGAACAAAATGTAAGTATGAAAATCAATGAATTGCCTTCTCCTACCTGGAACTGGCTGAAGGTAAATGAAACTCCAATAAAATGGAGCAATAAGATAGAACCTTGTGAGATTGCAGCAGAGGGAGATGCAGTAGCTACTGAAACAGAGCAGCTTTCGGACATTGAAACCGGTGCCGGAAGAGAAGCAGATGCAATCTTTGCAACAGAAAATACTGCAAAATATCAGATTCTTGCAGATAATGCAGGACAGGATAAAACCGTAAGACTGCACATTTCCGGCAAAAAAGATGCACATACGGCAGGCTGTGTAGAGATAGTTGCAAAAGAAAACAGTACACTTACTGTTGTGATGGACAGCCGTGTGGCTCCGGATGCCACAAAAGAGGAAGAAAGTACCGCAGAAGCATCTCTGGCAGTCCGTGTCAGAATGAAAGTCGAGAGCGGTGCATCTGTAAGATTAATTCAGGTTCAGATGCCGCAGGAACATGAGACTTTATTAAGTGACATAGGCGGAGACCTGATTGGCGAGGGAGCAAAGGTGGAATATATCCAGTTGTTCCTTGGAAAAGGGAATCTCTATTCTGGATGCCGCGTGGATTTGAATGGAAAAGAAAGTAATTTTGCCACAGAGACCGGATATCTTGGTCAGGCACAGCAGATTTTAGACTATAATATGGTAGCCAATCATTTTGGCGAGAAAACCATGAGCTATATTAATTCTGACGGAGCTCTTCGCGGACAGGCACATAAGGTTTTCCGCGGAACCATTGATTTCAAACGTGGTTCCTCCGGCGCAGAAGGACAGGAAGAGGAAAGCGTACTTCTGCTGGGTGATGATGTGGAAAATAAGACCATTCCGCTGATTTTATGTGCACAGGAAGACGTAAAGGGAAATCACGGAGCAACCATTGGAGAATTAGATGAAGATACCATGTTCTATTTTGGAGCAAGAGGTATTGATAAGGAAGCTGCAGAACGTATTGTGACAGGTGCAAAATTGGAGCATATCTGTGATTTGATGAAGGATGAAGCAGCAGAAAAAATTGCGAAGGAAGCGCTGGAAGAGGTGATTTAGGATGTACAATTTTAAGAAGGATTTTCCTCTTTTTAAAGACCGGGATGTTATCTATCTTGACAATGCAGCAACCGCACAGAAGCCGGCATGCGTCATTGAAGCGGAAAAGGAATTTTATGAAAAACATAATGCCAATCCGATGCGTGGATTCTATCCTTTGAGCCTGGAAGCAACCGATGCCTATGAGGCAGCGAGAAAAACAGTTCAGCAGTTTATCCATGCTGCATCTGAGACAGAAATTATATTTACCAGAAATACCACAGAGGGCCTGAATTTAGTAGCGTACAGCTATGGCTTAAATAATCTTTGTCCGGAGGACGAAATTGTGGTTTCCATTATGGAACATCACAGCAATATGCTGCCGTGGCAGATGGTGGCAAGACAGACCGGCGCAAAGCTTATTTATCTGGAATGTGAAAAGGACGGTAGTTTAAGCGAAGCAAAGTTAGACGAAGCTTTTTCTGATAAAACAAGACTGGTAGCAATCACACAGGTGTCCAATGTGCTGGGACGTCCGACTCCGGTAGAGGAAATTGTGCGAAGAGCAAGAAAGAGCAATGCGGTAGTCGTGCTGGATGCCGCCCAGAGCTCCCCACATATGCCGATTGATGTGCAGAAGCTGGATGTGGATTTTCTGGCATTTTCCGGTCACAAGTTAATGGGACCGATGGGAATCGGTGTCTTATATGGAAAGAAAAAACTTTTAAAGGCAATGCCACCATTCCTTACCGGCGGAGAAATGATAGATTCTGTAACAAGAGACGGTGCAAAATATGCAGAGCTTCCGCATAAGTTTGAGGCAGGAACCGTCAATGCAGCAGGCGCAGTGGGACTGGCTGCCGCCATTGATTATATTAACAAAATCGGTTTTGAAACCATGCAGGAGCGGGAACTTACACTTACGAAAAGAGCCTTGGAAGGACTGAAAGCAATTCCAAAGGTTCATGTGCTGGGCTCTGAACTGGCAGAAGAGCATACCGGAATCCTGACATTTACTATTGAAGACGTGCATCCGCATGATGTCAGTGCGGTATTGGAATCCGACGGTGTGGCTGTCCGTGCAGGTCATCATTGTGCACAGCCGCTGTTAGAGTATCTGGGCGTCCGCTCCGCTACAAGAGCAAGCCTGATGTTTTACAATACAGAAGAAGAAGTCGATGCACTGGTAAAAAGCGTGGCAGGAGTCAGAAGGAGAATGGGATATGGAGAGTAGAAGTTTTTATAATGAAATCCTTACCGAACACAATATTCACCCGGAGTTCAAGCATGACCTTCCGGATGCCGATCTGGTGTTGGAAGGCGTGAATCCAAACTGCGGAGATGATATCTTTTTAAAATTAAAATTAGATGGTGATGAAATCGTAGACGGTGCATTTGTAGGAGATGGCTGTGCTATTTCCCAGGCATCTGCCGATATTATGCTGGGCATGATTGTCGGAAAGAAGAAAGAGGAAGCGCTGCATTTAGGAGAATTATTCTTAAAAATGATAAAAGGAGAAGCTTCGGATGAAGAGATTGACGAGCTGGAAGAAGCTTCGGCATTAAAGGATATTTCCCATATGCCGGCAAGAGTAAAGTGCGCCGTATTAGGCTGGCATACCTTAGAAGAAATGTTAAATGATGAGGTTTGATATAAAAGAATACGCTTGCAAAATAAGGATTGTTAGAAAAAGAAAGATAGTGTATAATGTTATCGGCAATAAAGCAGGACACAAGAGATGAAAGAGGAGTTGAGCGAGGATACCGATTTGAGAAGAAAAGCTTTGCAGATGGCAGGGATAGGAATATTGTTGTTTGGAATGGTTTGCAGTGGATGTGACAGGAAAGCGCAGGTAAATGCAGAACCGGAAAGCAGCGAGAAAATAGAATATGCAGTGACGGAAACGGAAGAAGTCTCTACAGAGACGAAGAAGCTGGTGATAGAAGATTTGGATGATGCATATGAAGCACTGCTGGATTCCTGCAGCAAAGAATTTATCGGGGATTATCGGATTGACGAAAGTTTCTTAAACTGGGTTTATGCCAATTACGGAAAAGAAGCAGTATTAAATATTGCACAGGAGTCTCAGGAAGACCAGAATGTAAATGTCTGGTACGAAGAGACCGGAAATTCCATACATGTGCTGTGGCTTCTTTATTGTCAGGACACCGGCATGAATGAAGAGGATTTGCAGCAGGTTTACTGGAAGACATGCAGCTCTGAGGATGAGATTGTGCTGGATTTTACCGGCGATATTAATTTTGCAGAAGGCTGGGGCACAACGGAACACATGGATGGACAGCCAAATGGAATCAATGACTGCTTTTCCAAAGATTTATTGCAGGAAATGAATAATGCAGACATTATGATGATAAACAATGAGTTCACCTACAGTACAAGAGGGGAACCTTTAGCTGGCAAGGATTATACTTTCCGGGCAGATCCAAAGCGTGTCTACTTGTTAGAAACATTTGGAACAGATATTGTCAGTCTTGCCAATAATCATGTCTATGACTATGGCGAAGCTGCATTGATTGATACCATAGATACACTGGAAGAGGCAGGAATTCCGTATGTAGGAGCAGGAAAAGATTTAAAGGATGCCATGCGTCCGGTATATTTTGTGGCAAATGGAAAGAAAATAGCAATTGTATCAGCTACACAGATTGAACGCTCTTTAAATTATACGAAGGAAGCAACTGAGACGACACCGGGCGTGTTAAAGACCTTAAATCCGGACAAGTTTCTGAAAGTAATAGAAGAAGCAAGAGACAACAGCGATTATGTGATTGCTTTTGTACACTGGGGAACAGAAGGAAATAACTATTTTGGTTCCGACCAGGTGGCTCTTGCAAAACAGTTTGTGGAAGCCGGTGTGGATGTCATTATCGGCGGACATACCCATTGCCTGCAGGGCATGGAATATATGGATGGCGTGCCGATTATCTACAGTCTTGGCAATTTCTGGTTTTCGGCGTCAACATTAGATACCGGCTTATCCCAGGTAATCATCCGGGATGAAGGAACTATTGATTTTCGGTTTCTGCCGTGTATACAGAAGAATTACAAGACCTCACTGGTGACAGATGAAAGTGAGAAAAGACGTATTTTTGATTTTATGGAATCCCTTTCCGTGGGAATTACCATAGATGATGATGGTTATGTGACAGCAACGGAGTAATCCGTTTCAATAGAAGATTTTAAAGAAAAGAGGAAAAAACATGAGTAAAAAACCAACCGTATTGATGATTTTAGATGGTTTTGGTCTGAATGACAAAACTGAGGGTAATGCAGTAGCCCAGGCAAACAAGCCAAACATTGATGCACTGATGAAAGATTATCCATGGGTAAAGGGAAATGCCAGCGGACTTGCCGTAGGACTTCCGGATGGACAGATGGGTAACTCCGAAGTAGGACATATGAACATGGGTGCAGGAAGAATTGTATACCAGGAATTAACCAGAATTACCAAAGAAATCGAAGATGGAGATTTCTTTAAAAACGAAGTATTGCTTGCCGGCATGAAAAATGTAAAAGACAACGGTTCTGCACTTCATTTATATGGATTATTATCCGATGGTGGAGTTCACAGCCACATTACACATTTGTTTGGACTTCTGGAAATGGCAAAAAAAGAAGGCTTAGACAAAGTATATGTACACTGCTTCTTAGACGGCCGTGATACCGCACCTACTTCCGGAAAAGGATTTATCGAAGAGCTGGAAGCAAAAATGAAAGAAATCGGTGTTGGTGAAATCGCAACCATCAACGGACGTTACTATGCAATGGACCGTGACAACCGTTGGGATCGTGTAGAAAAAGCATATAAAGCAATTACAGAAGGTGTTGGCGAGACAGCAGACAGCGCTGTTGCAGCAATTGATGCATCTTATGCAAAAGATGTAACAGACGAGTTCGTAGTTCCGACTGTAATTATGAAAAATGGTGCTCCAACTGCAACCGTACAGGATAACGATACCATTATCTTCTTTAACTTCCGCCCTGACCGTGCAAGAGAGATTACCAGAGCATTCTGTGCAGATGAGTTCGACGGATTTGACAGAGGCGCAAGAAAGAACGTAGCTTATGTATGTTTCACAGAATACGATGGAACCATTCCAAACAAAACCGTTGCATTCCACAAGGTAGAACTTACCAATACATTTGGACAGTTCCTTGCAGACAATGGCAAGACTCAGGCAAGAATCGCTGAGACTGAGAAATATGCTCATGTAACCTTCTTCTTCAACGGCGGTGTAGAGGAGCCAAACAAAGGTGAAGAAAGAATTCTGGTAAAATCTCCAAAGGTAGCAACCTATGATTTGAAACCGGAAATGAGTGCATACGAAGTATGTGATAAATTAGTAGATGCCATCAAATCTGAAAAATATGATGTAATCATAATCAATTTTGCTAACCCGGATATGGTTGGACATACCGGAGTTCAGGCTGCAGCAATCAAGGCAGTAGAAGCAGTTGATGAGTGCGTAGGCAAAGCTGTTGCAGCATTAAAAGAGGTTGACGGACAGATGTTCATCTGCGCAGACCACGGAAATGCAGAGCAGTTAATCGATTATGAAACAGGCGAACCATTTACAGCACATACTACCAATCCGGTACCATTCATTCTGGTAAATGCAGACCCTGCATACGGTTTAAGAGAGGGTGGATGTCTTGCAGATATCGCTCCTACATTAATCGAGCTGATGGGAATGGAACAGCCAAAAGAAATGACAGGGAAATCTTTGTTAATCAAAAAATAAGACCGTAAGGGCGAAATACTAACTACGAGAAACACGCTTTGCGAGTTTCTCAAGTTATCGCAGTGCTTGGCAAATCTGCATGCAAGCATGTAATTTATCTCGCTGCTCGCGTAAATAAAAAGATTCTGTATCTCAAGTGTAAGGTACAGAATCTTTTGCTATAGATAAGTATTTTCCGGCACATATATTAATAATACTTATAAATAGAAAATATTAGACAAAAAAACTAATAAATTTCGCTCATTTTTCTATATGGGGCAAAAGGCGCACTTCGCCCAAATTCATTGACTTTCTAAAAGGCACTGTATTATAATTTTCCAGTAGTGTTTTTTATCACAACAAAAATTTGCGAAAGCATAAAATGGAGGACAAAAGCAGTATGCAGGAATTTAAACCATTTAAAGAAGGAAAAGTAAGAGAAGTATATGATAATGGAGAAAGCCTTATCATTGTTGCAACAGACAGAATTTCAGCGTTTGACCATATTTTAAAGAACAAGGTTACCAATAAGGGCGCAATTCTGACACAGATGTCCAGATTCTGGTTCGATTTTACAAAGGATATCGTGCCAAACCATATGCTTTCCGTTGATGTAAAAGATATGCCGGAATTTTTCCAGAATGAGAAATATGATGGCAACAGCATGATGTGCAAGAAACTGGAAATGATTCCAATCGAATGTATTGTTCGTGGATATATTACCGGAAGTGGCTGGGCAAGCTACAAAGAGAACGGGACCGTCTGCGGAATCAAATTACCGGAAGGACTTGTAGAATCCGATAAATTACCTGAGCCGATTTACACACCAAGTACCAAAGCTGAGATTGGTGACCATGACGAGAATATTTCTTTTGAACAGAGTATTGACGTATTAGAGAAAGCATTCCCGGGCAAGGGTGTTGAGTACGCAGAAAAGATTAAAGAATATACCATCGCACTTTACAAGAAATGTGCAGAATACGCATTAAGCAAAGGAATCATCATTGCAGATACCAAGTTTGAATTTGGTCTCGATGAGAATGGAAATGTAGTTTTAGGTGATGAGATGCTGACACCGGACAGCTCCCGTTTCTGGCCATTAGAAGGATATAAACCGGGACAGGGACAGCCTTCTTATGACAAACAGTTTGTAAGAGACTGGTTAAAAGCAAATCCAGACAGTGATTATCTCCTTCCGGATGAAGTAATCGAGAAGACAATTGAGAAATACGAAGAAGCATTTGAATTACTGACCGGTAAGAAATTTGCTTAAAAATATAGTCAGGAGAACCCTATGAATAACAATGAATTAAAGGAAAGCCCATGGGACGGACTGCATGAAGAATGTGGCGTCTTCGGCATGTATGATTTTGACGGAAATGATGTGGCTTCCAGTATTTATTATGGTCTGTTTGCATTACAGCACAGAGGACAGGAGAGCTGTGGTATTGCAGTAAGTGAGACAAACGGACCGAAGGGAAAAGTTACTTCCTATAAAGATATGGGACTGGTAAACGAAGTATTTACCGGAAAACAGTTAGAAGCAATGAAAGGTGATATCGGAGTCGGTCATGTCCGCTATTCCACCGCAGGTTCCTCCACCCGTGAGAATGCACAGCCGCTGGTATTGAATTATGTAAAAGGTACGCTGGCATTGGCACACAACGGAAACCTCATCAATGCGAAGGAGCTTCGTAAAGATTTGGAATACACCGGAGCAATTTTCCAGACCACCATTGACTCTGAGGTAATTGCTTACCACATTGCAAGAGAGCGTCTGAATTCCAAGACTGCCGAGGAAGCAGTACGCAGAGCCTGCCAGAAGTTAAAGGGAGCTTATGCACTGGTTGTAGCCAGCCCTCGTAAACTGATTGGTGCAAGAGATCCATATGGTTTTAAACCGCTTGTAATAGGAAAACGTGACAATGCTTATATCATTACTTCTGAGACCTGTGCCTTGGAGACTATTGATGCAGAATATGTCAGAGATGTATTGCCGGGAGAAGTGGTAACAATTTCACCGGAAGGCGGTATTCAGTCTGATATGACCATGTGTCTTCCAAAAGAGCAGGAAGCACGTTGTATTTTCGAATACATATATTTTGCAAGACCGGACAGCCATATTGACGGGGTCAGCGTTTATGCATCCCGTATCCAAGCAGGACGTTTCCTTGCAATGGATTCACCGGTAGATGCAGACCTGGTAGTAGGAGTACCGGAGTCCGGAAATGCAGCAGCTCAGGGTTATGCCCTGCAGTCCGGAATTCCATATGGAACTGCTTTTGTAAAAAATGGTTATGTGGGACGAACCTTCATCAAACCAAAGCAGAGCAGCAGAGAATCCAGCGTAAGAGTAAAATTAAATGTACTGGCAGAATCAGTCCGTGGCAAGCGTGTCATTATGATTGACGATTCCATCGTGCGTGGAACCACATCTGACCGTATTGTAAATATGTTAAAAGAAGCCGGTGCCACAGAAGTGCATGTAAGAATCAGTTCCCCGCCATTCTTATGGCCATGTTACTTTGGAACCGATATTCCGGAGCGGGAACAGTTGATTGCCTATAACAGAACCATCGAAGATATCCGGAAAATAATCGGTGCAGATTCTTTGGGATACTTAAAGATAGAGCGTCTGGAGCAGCTGGTAGGAGGACTTCCAATCTGTAAAGGATGCTTTACCGGAAAATATCCGATGGAGCCGCCAAAAGAGGATATCCGTGGCGAATATGAGCGATAAGCAGACTGACACAGCGGCTAATCCTTATAACCGTACCGGCTGTCATGCTTGCATGAACCAGCCGGTATGGTTGTAAGGATTGTACGGTGCACGAAGGTGCAACGGACAACGAGGAAGCGAAGCTTCCGAGTGGAGCGAAACTTTTGAGTGGAGCTGAGTCTGAAATTATGAATATAAAAAATAAAAAGGAGCACACATATGAGTACCGATAGATATAACAGCCCATTATCAGAGCGTTATGCCAGCAAAGAAATGCAGTACATCTTTTCCCCGGATATGAAATTCCGTACCTGGAGAAGACTTTGGATTGCACTGGCAGAAACCGAGAAAGAACTTGGACTTGATATTACACAGGAACAGATTGATGAATTAAAGGCACACAAGGATGACATCAACTATGATGTGGCAAAGGCAAGAGAAAAAGAAGTCCGTCATGATGTTATGTCCCATGTATATGCTTATGGTGTACAGTGTCCGAAAGCAAAAGGAATCATCCATTTAGGAGCAACCTCCTGCTACGTTGGAGATAATACCGATATCATTATTATGTCAGAGGCATTAAAACTGGTTCGTAAGAAATTAGTAAATGTCATTGCAGAACTGGCAAAATTTGCAGATAAATATAAGAATCAGCCGACACTGGCATTTACCCATTTCCAGCCGGCACAGCCAACTACCGTTGGAAAACGTGCAACACTGTGGTGCCAGGAATTTATTATGGATTTGGAAGACTTAGATTATGTATTAGGCAGCCTGAAACTTTTAGGTTCCAAGGGAACCACAGGAACACAGGCAAGCTTTCAGGAGCTTTTTGACGGAGATCAGGAAACCATCGATAAGATTGATCCGATGATTGCACAGAAAATGGGCTTCAAGGAGTGCTATGCAGTATCCGGACAGACTTATTCCAGAAAAGTAGATACCAGAGTTGCCAACATTTTAGCAGGCATCGCAGCAAGTGCACATAAGATGTCCAATGACATCCGTCTTCTGCAGCACCTGAAAGAAGTGGAAGAACCGTTTGAGAAGAGCCAGATTGGTTCCTCTGCAATGGCATATAAGAGAAATCCAATGCGTAGTGAACGTATTGCATCCCTTTCCCGCTATGTCATGATTGATGCATTAAACCCGGCAATTACATCCGCAACCCAGTGGTTTGAGAGAACTCTTGATGACTCTGCAAACAAGCGTCTTTCCATTCCGGAAGGCTTCCTTGCGATCGACGGAATCTTAGACCTTTGCTTAAATGTAGTAGACGGACTTGTTGTATATGAAAAAGTTATTTACAAACATATGATGAGCGAGCTTCCATTTATGGCAACCGAAAATATTATGATGGATGCTGTAAAAGCTGGTGGTGACCGTCAGGAATTACATGAGAAGATTCGTGTACTTTCCATGGAAGCAGGCAAAAATGTAAAACAGGAGGGTAAAGAGAACAACCTTCTTGAGCTGATTGCAGCAGAACCTGCATTCCATACAACCTTAGAAGAGCTGAAGCAGAATATGGACCCTGCAAAATATGTAGGAAGAGCACCAATTCAGGTAGATGCCTTCTTAAAGAATGTGGTACAGCCGATTTTGGATGACAACAAAGAGATTCTTGGTATGACAGCCGAGATTAACGTATAATCGAAAGCATATCATAGCAATAAAGATAATATTTCAAGAACGCACATATCAAAAAAGCCCATTTTTGTTAAGCTTTCAAGGAAAAATATTAATACAAGAAGTTTTGGAAAGTTGTCAGGTGTGCTGGAATTTACATCAAATGCAACAAATATATTGATATGTATAGGACATTTTTCAGTAGTGATACTGAAGAATGTTCTTTCTTTGTTAACTCTTTATTAATCGCATCTACAAACTTCTTAATATCAAAGAGAATATAGGCTTCCTCGGTGAGTGTCACAGCACAGGAATGTTTCACGATTTTTTTGATAATCATCTGATTCACATCAGCTACTGTTAACATAGATATGAGGATGTGTCAGCAGCAGTGTGGAGTGCGGTTAATTTTTAATTGTTCAACTAATAGTTTAAAATAGCTAGGGGTTATCATCTATGGCAGAGCCAAGATGACAAATGAACTGCTTCGATAGAAATATAGTACAGATAAGGAGATACAAATGGAAGATATTTCATATACAGTTCATGTCAGTAATAAGAAAAGTGATATTACATCGAAAATTAAGCTGGCTACAGTTACAAAGCATACTCTGAGAAAATATAGGCCATCAGATTACAGCAAAGATAATATATTTATTATTTACGGAATATCAAATCTGATGGATAATGTAAAGACAGGATATCACAAAGAAGTAGATGAGGCATTAGAAGAATATAATAAAAAGCAGATACGATTAGAACGTCGGATAGATGATTATTTTGAACATGTAGTTGGCTAGAAACAGGGTATGGCAGTTAGAGATAATCATTCAGATAGGCAATAGGGAGTTTTGGAAATAATATGATGATATGAAGCCATATATAAAGCTTATCATACGAGATAATATTGGGAGAACTTATAAAGAGACTTCCGCAATTTGTAGTTGTAAATGTAGTGGTTCATCTTGATGAGGATAGCCCGCATATATAATGGGGGAGTTCCTGTGGCAGATGGTTACAAAAAGGGACTTCGTAAACAGGTGTCAAAGAGAGATGTATTTACTAAAAAAGTTCTGTTACGCGTGCCGCAGGATGAGCTAAGGAAGGTTGCTAATAAAGTGGTCAATGATTGGGCTGGAGAACAGATAAAGGGAAAGTCAAAAAGATGCAATCGTGCTCTGACAGTTGTGGAATCTAAGGTGGCTTAGGAGACAGGACATTTGGAGAAGATACAGGAACAGGTGCATGGTGTGGATATTGAGTTGAGTGCTTCGCAAATTGCTTATAAAGAATTGTAGCGGAGCAGAAGAGGTTGTGGGTGGAGTATGATAGAACTTGCGTTCGAACACTGCCGGTGGTATAATATAGGGAGTCAAACACAAGTTCCGTTGCGATTATTCGATATATCAAATATAATATAAAAGTTAAATTAAGAGGCATATAAGATAGCAATTTAAGCTGTGAAAAATGGATATTTGGCAAAGAATGATACAAATCTTGTGTTTGGAAAACAGAATAGATGTAGTATTTACATTTGATGGAATCAAACAGTATCAGATAATGTAGAAAATCTAAGAAATAGAAAAGGGAGATATGAAATGTTTGAAAAGCTTATAAAAGAAATTAAAGAACTTTCTACAGTAGATTTTAAGGAAGCAACTGAGAAAATAAGAAAATATATTGATGAAATATCAGAGAAAGATTTCAAAGAAATCGTAAAGCAGATAGGAACTATTCCTGAAAACATTGAACATGATTCTACAGAAGAAAAATTATATTCAAAGGCTTCGGATATAGTTTTAGCAAGATGTTTTAGATTGTTAGGATTGGCATCGAGAGCTTTGGATGAAAGAGCAGATAGTGCAGATATATTGGCAGAAAGTATTTCGGGATATAAATATAGTTTAGTTGCGGATGCAAAATGTTTTAGATTGAGTAGAACGGCAAAGAATCAGAAAGACTTTAAAGTTAGTAACTTGAGTGATTGGCGTGGCTCGGAGAATGAGTATGCTGTTTTGGTGGCACCATATTTTCAATATCCACAATCTACTAGTCAAATATATTCAAAAGCTCTCGATAATAATGTATGTTTGTTGGCTTGGGAGCATATATCTATTTTACTTGAAGAAAATGTGAAAGAAACAGAATCATTATCTTTGGAATCGTTATGGAATGCCTCCCAAATGATAGCAAGAGATAAATCATTAAGTTTCGCTAACGCTAAATGTTGTTTTTTGCCCAAAATGGATGTTTATGTTGCAAAGAAAATAGGTTTGCCAGAAGCACAGTATAGAAGTATGCTAAATGATTACAAAAGATTAATTAAGTATAGGGGAAAAACAGAAATAGCATATTGGACTGGTTGCATAGAGGAAATAAGGAAATATACCAAAGAAAAAGCAATAGAAGAATTGATTAAGGCAAAGAAGTTACAGGAAAAAATAAATGTTATTTCGCAGTATATAGATAAATTAAACAGGTAGGTGAATATTGATGGGCAGAGTTGAATTGGGAGATTCAATACAATTAATAAAGAGTGTAGATACAGAATCTGTGCATTTGATATTGTCTGATATTCCATATGGAATAAATTATGATAAATGGGATGTTATACATAATAATACCAATAGTTCGCTATTGGGAAAAAGCCCAGCTCAAGAAAAAAGCGGAACAATTTTTAAGACTAGAGGCAAACCATTAAATGGATGGGCTCAATCAGATAAGAATATCCCAATTGAATATTATCAATGGTGCTCATCATGGGCAGAAGATTGGTTGAGAGTATTAAAACCAGGTGCAAGTTGTTTTATATTTGCAGGACGGAGAATGGCTCATAGATGTATTTGTGCAATGGAAGATGCGGGTTTTATTTTTAAAGACATGATTGCGTGGGAGAAGGACTCAGCGGCATACAGAGCACAGAGAGTTAGTTGTGTTTTTGATAGAAGAAATGATGAACAGAACAGTTTGGCGTGGGAAGGGTGGAAGATAGGAAATCTTCGTCCGCTATTTGAACCAATACTTTGGTTTATGAAACCTTATCCACAGGGAACTACTTTGACAGATAACATCACTAAATATGAAGTCGGTGCTTTTAATGAAAATAAGTTAAAAGAATTAACTACTTTGAATGAAGGTATTGAAGTATGTTCTAATATCTTAAAAGTAAAGACTCAAAAAACTGATAGAGGATTGCATCCGACACAAAAAGCTGTGGAATTAATGGAAATACTTATTTCGTTAGTTACTAAAGAAGGGCAGACAGTATTAGATCCGTTTTGTGGATGTGGTACAACTTTAGTCGCTGCAAAAAGGCTAAAAAGAGAATATATCGGTTTTGAGATAAATGAGGAATATTATAACAATATATTACTAAGGATGGATGATAATGAATAAAATGCAGGTTGGGTTTTCCGAACCATTAAATGATGGAAATACAGAAAATACTACATTAGGATGCAGACATACAAATCCTGACATTTGCGGAAGTAATGGTATACCTGGAAAATGTGTTTTCATATCTGAAGATTGTATATGTGGATAATCCTATTATATTTATTGGTTATAATATTGGAGACGATAATATAAAACAAATACTAAAGACGATATTTATATATGTGGATCCTTCATCAGATGTTGCTGAAAAGGTTTGGTCACAGTTTTTGTTGGTAGAGTATGGAAAAGATTCTGATATAGAAGAAAATAATCAGATTTTGGAGTTTGTTGATAAAATTATGATTCAATCTTCTCAGTATTTACCTATCTATAGTTTCTCGTTAATTGCTCTGAAAATTAAAAGAATTGAGCAGTTGAAAAAGCAACCGAATGAAAAATTAAAAGCAATTTATGATTTGGTTAAGACAAGATATAAGGTCAGAAAATTCACTTGATGATATCCTACAGATGACAACTATGCAATGACTTATAAAAACGAAGTCATTGCATTGCATCATCACACACTTGCAATATGCAATCAAGAGCAAGTGCAGCGTATGATATTGTCAATATTGGTTTACACTTTATTCTCAAGAATGTTCGACCTTATGCAGCCTCCTGTAGTGAAGCATAGTATTGCTGTCGCTTAACCATCGGAGGTAACCCCCCGTTAGCAGAGCAAATCCTCCGGTTATTCCAATAGCTGATGAAGTATCTCCAGATGAGGGTTTTTAACTGTTCTACAGTCATTGTGGTGGTGTCATAACGCCCATAAAGTAATTCCTCTTTGAAGCGTGCCCACATGCTTTCACATCTGGCATTGTCATGGCATCTGCCACCGGCACTGTTCATGCTCTGAAGAATACCATATTTATTGATTGCTTTACGATATAACTCGCTTGTGTACTGTGTGCCTCTGTCACTGTGAAGAACAGCTCCACGAAGCATAGGATATGCCTTGTAAGCATTATCTAAAGTTTGCTCACAAAGGGTAGCCTTCATATTTGTATCCATAGCAAGCCCCAGCACTGCCAGATCGTAGCAGTCAAAGATAGCTGAAACATACAGTTTTCCATCGGAAGCTTTTATTTCGGTCATGTCTGTAATACATTTTTCAAGAGGTTTTTGGGCTGAGAAATCTCGTTTGATTAAATCATCTGATTTACGGGCTTCTTTATCAGCTTTTGTAATGCCGTTGGGCTTGCGTTTCGGCTTATGATTAAGACCAAGTTCTTCCATGACACGATAAACAGTTCTTTCACCGGGAATGTGTACAGCTTCAGGATGTTTTAGCTGTAATGCCTGATACATACGGATTCTTCCATACGTGTCGTTGCATTCATCCTCACTACATATATCAATCATCGCATCTGCCAGTGCCTGATATTTCCAAGGAGCATCTTTTGTTTTTAGGTATTTGTTAAATGCCTGTCTGGAAACATGAAGCACTTTACAATAAAAAGAAATTTTGCCCTTAATCCTGC
>OGIG01000601.1_pt1 | contig 31111 bp, 30 predicted proteins | sample 1571601 | NCBI WGS metagenome assembly OGIG01 (sample SAMEA2581953, study PRJEB24529) | metagenome | biome: Human gut stool | place: China | collected 2011 | reverse complement strand
GCGGACGTTTCTTTTCCATCATCTTGAGCTTACCCGGAAAGAATTCAGGGTCAGCGAAGTCATCAATCATATGCCAGCGTTTCACGTTGTTGCGGGCATAGCAATATGCACACCCCACTGTGCAGCCAATGACGATATTCATGTTCTGAATCTGATCTTTGATACAAATACTCATGACTTCTGCCACTCCTCAAGATTCTTTCTGATGCGGTCGAGGCATTCCTCAAACCGGGTAATTTCTTCCTCTGAAAAACCTTTGTAGTAAATACTGCCCATCTCATCAGATACAGAATCGTACTCGCCCTTTAAGGCATGTGCTTTCTCAGTCAGAAACAGGAGTGTTTTCCTTTTGTCCGTTTCAGACTGAACACGGCTTATCAGTCCTTGATGTTCCATTCTTTCCAGCATCGTCGTAAGAGATGTTATCGCTAATCCGCATTTGACCGAGAGTGACCTGATCGAGATTCCATCCTCCTGCCACAGCACATAAAGAATGCGCCCCTGGGCTCCATTGAACGCATCAATATTCTTTTCGCTGAGAATCTTCTCAAAAATCCGGTCCCCAAGCTGTTTTATTTTGGTGACAAGAAATCCTCCATTTGTTTTCATGCAAAAGCTCCTATATAGTAGTTTATAAAATCATACTATATAGGGGCTTTATTGTCAAGAGCTTGTATGTTTGAATAGAGGTAAATTCCGATTTGTTTGCTTCATATTATTCGCATTCAAGCTTGCTGGCGGCGAACAGCGTTTTATGCTGTTTGCGAACGGCAAGTCCACAAGGGATAGACGCGCAAGCATCGCAAGGGAGTGTGGCTCCTTTGGCGGAACGAAATAGCGAAACATTCTCGATCATGTTTGCTGTTCATCTGGGGATTTTTCCCGCTGCTTTTGATATTCTTCCAGATACCGATCCAGATAGACCTTGTTGACAATGGCTACGATCGTGTTGCGGAGAAGATCCTTTGCGTCGGACTGTGTCTCGCCGAGGCCCTCTCTCGCGGGAGCTATGCCGAACGCTGCGCTGAGCATATTTTCAAACTCGTCGCAGAAATAATCATAGGCGGTCGGAAGGGTATAGTTGTCCCCCTGTATGCTGAACATCATTCGAAGCCCTTCCAACGGGACAACGGGCTTGACTACGGCGATGAACAGGAGTCGTGCAAGGTGCTCCGCTGTGTATGACTTCTTTATGGGGGATGAGATCAGCCCCTGCTTCACGTAATTGCTCACCATTGAACTTGTCAGCTCCGGCTCCCCCAACGGCGCAAGGTGTGTGTTGACATAGCGTACCACCTGCTCCAGATAAAGCCCGACATCCGGAATCTGTGCATACCGCGGTAAGCGAAAGCCATCAATAGCCTCTATCATATTATTCACTCCCTTTTCCATGCAGCCATTATACACGGGTATCTTCAATCTTTCAACGGTTTTTAAAATCTTTTTGTCGGTTTTCTGAAAACCGTTGACGGAATGATAAAAACCTGATAGAATTTTGGTGTCGGCCTTCAAAGTCGGTTGAAATGTTTCTTGTTATTCGGAGGACACACCATGAATCAGTTTCGTATCGTTGCAGACTCCAGCTGCGACCTTCTCACACTGGATGGAGCGGACTTCGTCAGTGTCCCGCTCTCAATACGCACTGACGCCGAGGAGTTTTACGATGACGCCAATCTTGATGTTGACGCGATGGTCAGTACGCTCCGCGACACCAAAGGGCGTTCCTACAGTGCGTGTCCGAACATCGCAGACTGGGAAAGCGCATTCGGCGAGAGCGGCGATGTAATCGCCTTTACCATTACGAGCGCTCTTTCAGGCAGTTATAATGCTGCCTGCGTGGCAAAGAAGAATTGTGAGGAACGCAACCCGGCCCGGCGCATCTATGTTGTGGACTCTCTTTCCGCCGGACCCGAAATCGCCCTTCTCATTGAAAGGGCTTTGTATGAACTGCGTTCTCATGCGGATTTTGACAAAGTATGCGAAGCCTTGAATACGTATCAGGCCCAGACGCACCTGCTTTTTGCATTGGAATCCATGCACAACCTTGCACAGAACGGCCGTGTCAGCAAGCTCGCCGCAACGATGGCAAGCGTCCTCGGGATCCGCGCCATCGGGCAGGCCAGCGCTGAAGGTATGCTTGAGATGCTTGGAAAATGCCGTGGGGTTCGTAAAGTGCGGCAGTTTATGCTGAGCGAAATGGTGGAGCTTGGCTACAAGGGCGGAAAGGTTCGAATCGGGCATTGTCAGAATGCGGCTCTTGCGCTGGAGCTTTGCACCGAGATCCAGCAGCGGTTTCCGGAGGCGGATGTGCGAAGCTATCCGCTGCGGGGGCTGTGCAGCTATTACGCCGAGCGCGGCGGGATCATGCTGGGCTTTGAGTCATGAAAGCAGGCGCAACCAATGAAAAGGGAAGAGGCGCCGGAATCTTTCATCTTATCGTGCGCATTCTGACCCTGCCACCCATCGTCATTGGCATAACAGTGCTCCTGATGTATGTCCCGGCAAATCTTTTGACACTGCGGGAGCTGCTCCTGTGCGAGTTGTTTTTGCTGCTCATTCCCATGGCTGCATATCCTATACGGGAGATATTCCACATTGGAAAGGATCGGAGAAAGGGACAGCGCAGCACGGCGCTGGTATGCAGTGCCATCGGATACCTGTGCGGGTTTCTCTGGTCAATACTGACCCCGTGCTCCTGGCTCGTCCACATTCTATTCCTCTCCTATGTCATTTCCATCGCAGCACTGCTGATTCTCAACGCCGTTTTCAGGCTGCACGCAAGCGGCCATGCCTGCAGCACGACGGCACCTGTGTTTCTGCTGACGTGGAAGCTGCATCCGCTTTTTATTATACCGTCCGTGCTGCTGATCGCAGCGGTCTATCGATCCTCGCTGAAGCTGTCGCGCCACACCCTGCCGCAGCTCCTGATCGGCTCAGCAGTCAGTCTGCTCGCCTGTGGTATTTCACTGCTGACCTACGGACTCGGCTGACAGCTACGCAACCCGATAACCAAAAAATGCGCCATACCACTATTGCGCAATGTGGTATGGCGCATTTTCTGTGCAGTCACTCCCGATCCTGTTTCTTTAGCTCACTCAGGGCTGGAGACGCTGTGTTCTTTTCCGCCGCCTTGATCCGCCTGTACATATCCTGCATCTTCCGGTCAATCTCGGCAATCTTACCTGAGCATTCGAGCATCTCCTCGTTAATGCCCTCCGGCAGCTTTGTTTTGTCTACCTTATATCGGATGTCATGCTCCAAACTGGCCCAAAAGTCCATGGCGATCGTGCGGATCTGTATCTCTGCGGTCACATGCTCCGTCCGATCTGACAGATACACCGGCATACGGATATCCAAATGCAGCGACCGGTACCCATTGTAGTTTGGCGTGCGTATATAGTCCTGTCGTTTGATGATCTCAATATCCGTCTGGCGCTCCACCATTTCCGCCACCCGGTACACATCGTCAATATAGCTGCATACCACTCTGACGCCGGCAATGTCGTTGATGCTCTCCCTCGCCGCCTCAATCGTCGGCGGAAGACCCTTCTTTCGTAGCTTTGCCACCATGCTTTCTACGGCCTTTACGCGGCCCTCGATGTGATGGATGGGATTTCTGGCATAGAGCACTTTGAACTCATTGTTTAGTATTTCAAATTTGAGGGATAATTGCTTTACCGCTGCATCATATAGATTTTGCATCAGCCGGATCTCATACGGGTCGTTTCGAAGCATTTTACCGTTTTCCCCATTTATCATTTCTTTGTCAACCATCCTTTTTCGCATTCTCTCTGGCATTTCGAACAGAGGTCTTCCACAATGATCCGATGCCGGTTGATTTGACGGCCGGTCATCCCTGCAACGGTTGTATCGATCTTTGTCCGGTAATCTAAAGGAGCATCTACTGCCGTACCGCATTGCATACAGTTCAGATGATTGTGCATGTCTGTTCGGCTGTCATACCGATCCGTACCTGGAACGCGCACATGACAGATTTGCCCGTCAGCAGTTAAGCGCCCCAAGTTACGGCAGACCGTTCCGCAGCTGATTTTATCATCCACTTTGCAGACATCCTCATATATCCTTTTATTGGCGGTCTTTTAGGAAGAGAGCAGCCATCTGCTCATAGCCCTCCTTCCTGGCCTTGGCTGCGAAGCAGGTGTACTTGTTCCGGGTCTAAGGCTCTCAGGCAAGGGGCTTTCAAAGGTTCTTTTCCGTCTGTGTGCCTGCGTATTTGTTGGTGTTTCCAATATTGACACACCCCTTTCTCGCCCGGAAATCAAGCATATTTGTTACACTATCATCAGGAAGTGTTCCTAATAATAGTGTAAATGAAACGAATTTGCATGTCAACCGATCGTTGTATGAGAACTTGCTTGCGGAGATCATCCTATTAGAGGAACGCTATGCGGAAAAACACTCTGCCGGCATTCCATCGCTGCCAACAGAGTGCTATCATGACTTCTATATTATACGATTTAGATTCGAAGAAACAAATACGCTACATTGCTGATCTTTTGTTTCATCTATGCAACATCTCCCTCTCCAAACTTTACACCGATCTTTGCAATTCTGTCGCAGCAGCTCTCGATCAGCTCCTTATCATGGGTGATCACAAGAATGGTTCTGCCGCGCCGCGCTTCGCTTCTCAGCCTTTCCGCGATCAGGCGCATATTTCGCCCGTCAAGGCCGCTGGTGGGCTCATCGAGTATCAATATCCTGCGGCCGGAAAAGATGGCGCAGGCAATGGCAAGGCGCTGCTTCTGTCCGCCGGACAGGGCGGACGGGTGCGCATCCCTGTACTCGTAAAGGCCAAGCTCTTTGAGCAGGCTCCTTGCACGGCTCTTGTTTTCTTCCGTCAATCCGGTATTCAGCAGCAGCTCCTCCGCCACGCTTGCCGTGAAGAACTGCGTTGACGTGTCGTTGCCGCAGTAATAGATCTCCCTGCGCCGGACTGCCGCTCTTGCTTTTTTCCCGTCTATCAGGATATGTCCCCTTGTCTGCTTCGACAGCCCGCAGAGGATCTGCGCAAGGGTGGTTTTCCCCGCGCCGTTTTGCCCCGTTATGGCGGTCACGCCGCCCTCTGGAACGGACAGCGAAATATCCTCAAAAATGACTTCTTTGCGTATTCTTTTCGAGAGCCCTGCTGTCTTCAAGACGGCAGGGCTTTCGTCCAATACGGAGGGAGCGGGAAGGCACTTTCCCTCGTGCGGAGAGCGCAGGCCCATACCTAAGATGTCTGCTTCCGGAAGAAGTAAGTCCCGTGGCGCATACTCAGCCGCTATTCTGCCGTCTCGCAGATACAGAAACCGGTCTGCGATCCCCATCAGCCAGTCGATCCGATGCTCCGCGATGAGCAGGGTAAAGCCCTGTTCCTTGAGCTGCCGGAGGGTCTGCGCAAGCTGCCTCGTCCCGGCGGCATCGAGGTTGGCCGTCGGCTCATCACACACAAAGACCTTTGGCTTCATGGCATATACGGACGCAATGGCCGCCCGCTGCTTTTCTCCGCTTGAGAGGACGTCAACTGCCCTGTCTTTCAAATGGGACAGCTTCAACGCCTCTATGGCGGCGTCCGTCCTCTCCCGTATCTCCCGGGCGGACAGGCCGTAATTCTCGCAGGGAAAGGCCACCTCTCCGGCAAGCTCGGAGGAAAAGAACTGGCTTTTGGGGTCCTGAAAAACGCTTCCCACCAAACGCCCGATCTCCCATGTGGAAAGCCTTGATATGTCCTTGCCGTCTATCCTCACGCTCCCGCTGAAAACTCCGGGATAGTAGGACGGCGCAAGCCCGTTGACAAGCCTTGTCACGGTGGTCTTGCCGCAGCCGGAGAGCCCCGTCAGCACGACGCATTCGCCGCTTTTTACCGAAAGGGAGATGTCCTGCACGCCTCTGTCTGAGTTTTCGTATTGAAAAGAAGCGCGTGTAAGCTCGATCATGCCATGCTCCTTTCCAAAACCAAATAGGAAGCCGTGACCAGCGCACATGCGGCTGCCGCGATGTGATCCCGCGCCCCGATCCTTTTCTCATAATAGCTGCCGCGCACGCCCGGACGCTCCGCGCCCCTTGCAACGGCGGAAACGGAAAGCTGATCCGCAAGCTGCAACACCCGAAGAAGAAACGGAACCAGCACATACTCCATGCTCTGCAAGGGATGCGTGAGCAGCTGCCCCGCCGCGGTCAGCCCTCGGTTTTTCATGGACCTGCCTACACCCTTTAGCTCCGTCCGCATGGTGGGGAAGAAGCGAAAGACCACAAGAAGCCCGAGAATGAACGGGGTGGGCATACGGAGGCGGGATAAAAACGCGGAGAGCATCCCCGGCGGCGTGGTGATCAGATCCCATGACACCAGAAAGATCGGTGACAGATTCCAGAACATCAGAACATAAAACTCCGAAAAGACCGGCATGCGCAGCCCGTGGAAGCGGATGCCGTACAGCAGCAGCGCCAGCAGCAGATAAAAGCAGCCATAGGACGCGGCAAGGCGGAAGTTCCGCTGTAAGACGAGATAAAGAAGCGCCCCGCCGGTCAGGATGCAGGTAAGCAGCACATTCCCGCCGATGGTTACTCCGGCAAAGACGCACAGCAGCGCCCACAGCTTGACCGGCACCGCAAAGGATGCGTCCGCTCTCATAGAACGCCGGCCTTCTGAAAATGCCTGCGGATCAGCCGACTGCCCACCATGCAGCCTAAAAAGCCCATCAGCGTCGTGAACAGCAGAATAAAGGCCAGCCAGCCGGGAGAGGTGTAGTAACGCACATAGGAATCGATGTAGCTCTGCTCCATGCCGCTTGCCAGCGCAAAATCGTAGTAGGTGTCCCAGAAGAACCAGATGGGCAGCAGATTGACCCCGTTGTACAGCAGGCTCGCCACCGTCCAGGCGGCGGTCAGCCGTTTCGGCTTTTGGCAGGAGCCTTCCTTCCAGAGAATCGCCTCGCAGAGGATCCCCACAAGAACATAATAAGGAAGTAAGAACCAGTTGCCCATCAGCAGGAAAATCACGCCGAGGATCGTCATATAGATCAGCGTCACAAAACGCTTTCCGATCCGGCTGACCATGAGCATATAGACCGGCGCGCAGAGGAACATGGTGATCCCCACCGACAGCACCATGCTGACAAAGTCGTTGGCCATGCAGACCATATTGACGACGAGCTGGATCACGATCAGCACCGCGGAGAGCAATACCGTTGTAATGACATCCTTAACCGTCCACTTTTTCTTTTCGTCCATAAATCTATTCCTCCGTTTTCTGTTAATTTATACTACTGTTAAGAATCCGAGCATCCACGCAGATATAATTTGCAATGCAAATAAAATAATCGTAAGTACCGATACTCTGGTTTTTCTCTTTACGGCATGGCTGATTCCCGTGAAAATCCCGCAGATGGCCGCTGCAATTCCTATACCTGCTACTATGTTCAACTCCGTCGAAATAATTGTGTAAAGAGAAAACCAATGAAGCATTCCGACAATCCCCGCCGCACCAAGAATGAGCCCACATATGGGAAGTATGATCCTTTGCCATTGAAAAGAGCTGCGTTTGCAAACGATCTTTGAGCCCAATACGATCAAAATGGCAAGCCACAGAACCGTCAGCAGGATATAACTTCCCAATGACAGAAAGCTGCCGGCAAAGCCGTTTTGAGGTCCGCGGGAACATAGTCATGCGCCAGTCGGAACGTCATGCTCGTCACCCTACCGTCCGATACAGAGAAAGCAAGGCTTCTTTCCTCCGGGATCGCCTCGGCACAGTAGAACTGATATTCTCCCACAGGTTCGTACAGTAAATCCTTATCGGCAAGGGGCGTTTTCAGCCGGAGATTTTCTTCTCCCTCTTTTGAGATTTGGATTATTTGCATTCGCGCCTATATCTTGCCTGCATATGACCAAGCGGATCGTGTCGGAAGATAGTCGCCAAATAACATAGAGAAGTCACGTGATCCTACTTCCTGCTTCGGCGGTCGCGCATCCTGCCCGATGACCGCCTCCATGATGGCGGAGCAGTAATCCGTTTCCATCACATTGGTCAGGATTAGGATTGCACGTTCAGCTTCCGGTTCCACCCAAAACTGTGTCTTGAAGCCATAGGTCCCACCCTCATGCCCGAGTATTCCGGGATGATTCGCATACTGCCAGAAGCCATGAGAAAGTCCTGCGTTTGCCCCATAGGAACACCATGTCTCTTTAAACAACCGCTCCTTTGTTTCCGGGCTTTTGAAGAGTCGTGTCTCATCTCCTGGTGCCTTTGCCAGCCACTCGGCAAACAGAAGCAGGTCTGCGGCTGTGCCATTCATGGCTCCTGCAGGATACATGCGGAGGTGCATCTCATCCTCCCGCCGAAATCCTTTTCCGGTATAAGAATAACCCTTCGCCTTGTAATCAAGGAGTCCATCCACATCCATCCAAAAGGGACCGACAGAGGTATGCGTCATACCCAGAGGCAAAAGAATATGTCCTTTGATATAATCCTTATAGCTTTGGCCGCTGGCTTCCTCCACGATCAACGCTGCAAGCGCCGCGCCGTAATTGGAATAGGCGCTGACGGTTCCCGGCGGATAGACCTGCTTGGGCTGGTGCGCAGATAGTACTTCTTTGAAGGGAATTTCCTCACTCGCGCTGTAATAGCGCAAATCCAGCAGTTCTTCCTCAAATCCTGCCGTATGGTTCATCAGGTGACGCAAAGTAACCGGCTCAGCGAATCGCAGATTTTTCAAAAAGCCGTCCGGTAGATAGGTGCGGATATCCGTCTCCAGATCGATTTTCCTATCCTCAACAAGCTGCATCACGCTGACCCACACAAAGGTCTTTGATATGGAACCCCATTCAAAAACCGTGGTCTCCGGATCCATGGCCGTATTGTTCTCTAAATCAGCAAAGCCATACCCCTTCGCAAATACCGCATTGTCATGCTCCGAAATTACGACACACGCGCCCGGAACCGTTTTGCCAATATATTTTTCGGAAACAGCGTTTACGCTTACCTCATATGTGTCCGGTGCACCGGATGCATATGCAGCAGGAGCGAGGAAGGCAATCATAACCAGCGCCGCAAGAAAGCATTGGAGGGTCTTGTATCTCATCAGTCTTTTCATAGGGTCATTACTCTATTGTCAGTCTGAAATCACAGCAGTCTCCGCCCTGTCCGAGCGTCTTTGTCCGTCCCCATTTGAGCTTTGGATGCATATGCCCGTAGGCCTCGTCATCCGCGCGGCAAAAGCCGGCCACAATCTCCGGGCAGCCGTATTTCACACAGGTGTCCTGATAGGGGCAGGCCAGCATGTCGAAGCACATTTCCCCTTGCTCTGTTCGTATCCAATTAGCCCGAAAACCGCAGTCCTCTCCAAAGGAGCTTTTTGTCATTTTGGCAAAGAGCCTCGGCACCAGCTTATACAGACCCGGTATCTTCATTGCCCCTCGGATTTTTGAACCAACGCCCGCTGCCCGCTTTTCATAATATCTATTCAGAAAAGCCGCCGCTTCCTCACGGGAGATTCCGTTTCCCGTCATGGCATCAAAGGCGGCGATGGCAGGATAGATGCGTTTCCGCGTATGCATATACATCTTTTTCGGCTCGTCGGCGTTTTCATCCACGATTTCCGCATAACGCCTCCATGCATCTTCTATGATCGAGTCTGTCTTTTCCGCACCATACTGTTTTTCCATTGCAGATACCGCTCCGGCCAAGTATCTTTTGTCTAACCTTCTATCCATGTGCTTTCCCTCCTTTCAGCGTCCAGCCGATTGCCTGGCTGCGCATTCCCACAAAGCGCCTGTACAGGCCGTCTTCGCGCATCAGCTCCTTATGGTTTCCGCGTTGAACGATCCTGCCGTTCTCCAGCACGATGATTTGATCTGCCGTGCGCACGGTGGACAGACGGTGGGCAATCATCAGGATCGTTTTGCCTTTTGTCAGCTCCCGGATGGCCTTTTGCAGCTCCTGCTCGTTTTCGGGATCCACGCTGGCTGTGGCTTCATCCAAAATGACGATGGGTGCGTCCTTCAGAATTGCCCTTGCAATGGAGATTCGCTGCTTTTCCCCGCCGGAGAGGCTGGAGCCTCCTTCGCCGATCTTTGTCTGATAGCCATCGGGCAGCGTCATGATAAAGTCATGGCAGCAGGCTTTCTTTGCGACCGCTATGATTTCATCCTCGCTCGCGTCCGGTCTGCCAAACCGGATATTGTTCTCGACGGTGTCCTCAAAGAGATACACATTCTGAAATACGATGGCGAAATTCTTTAGAAGGCTGCCGCTGGTATATTCCCGCACATCCCGGCCGCCGAGCGTGATCTGTCCTTCCTTCACATCCCAGAAACGGGCAATCAGACCGACCAGCGTGGTTTTTCCGGCGCCGGAGGGACCAACAATGGCGCAGGAGCTTCCCTGGGGTACGCTTAAGCTGATTTGATGTAATACCTCCTTTTCCCCGTATCCAAAGGACATATTCTTCACTTCGATATTGAAATTTTCCGGCACAAGATCAGCCCCGTTTTCGTCCAGGGATGGAATGTCCATGATGTTATCCAGCCGGTCCAGGGAAGCCTCCACCGCGCGGGCAATGGAGGACATACTGCCCGCCACCTCCACGGCGGCATAGATCATGAAGCTGGACACAAGAAGCAGCAGGCACTTCTCCGGCGTGATGCTTCCTCCTGCCAGAAGATAGGGCGCAAAAACCAGAATAGCCGTCCGCGCGAGCTTGAACACCGTCTGATAGAGCGCCGTCATTTTGGAAAACGCCTTTTCAAGCACGATATTTGCCTCTTTGCTTTCCTCAATTGCGGCGTCAACTGCTTTTCCGGTGCGTTCCGCCAGCCCAAACGCCTTGACTACGCCCATGCCCTGCACATATTCCAAAACGGCAGTGACCAGACCAGCCTGGGCGGCCTGACGGCGGGGCGCGTGTTTCCTGCCGACCTTGCCGATAAACGAATAAACAATGAGCGCCACAGCAAGCCCGGCCAAAGAGATCAGCCCGATCCGCCACTCATAGATCATAAGCCAAACGCCAATCACGATGGCGTGGATAAACCCGCCCGCCACATTTTCCATAATGGTAACGGACTGCTGCTCCAGATCACCAAGGGTGGTCGTCACCGCCGCAGTGATATCACCGAGCCTGTTTTCATTGAAATAGCCCATAGGAGCCCTTTTCAGGCGTTCGCCGATCTCCATGCGCTTTTCCGACCCGAACGCGAAGCTGCCAAGAGTTCTGGCATTGGCAGAAAGATTGACAAATACAATTCGCCCTACAATGGAAACAATCATGATGCCAAGCGAAATCCAGATCGTGCTTTCAGGCATAACATCGCCGGAAAGCTGCTTCAGGATTCCTGTGAGCACCGTTAGAATGGCCATGATTGGGATCATCTCAAAGAATGAGCTGACAAGGTATGCAAGGAAAGAGCGGATAAGACGCTTCTTCTGTAAGCCCGAGAACAACAAAAGTCTTTGAAATAACCTTATCATCACGCCACCTCCTCTGCGGTATCTTTGCCCTGCATATGGGCTTTCCACAATTCCTTGTATAGATTGCTTGTTTCAAGAAGCTCCTCATGAGTTCCTTCCGCAGCGATATTTCCTTTATCCACGACAAGGATCTTGTCTGCTTTTGTAATGGTAGACAGCCGATGCGCAATGACAATTAAAGTTTTTCCTGCTACAAGCCCTGCAATGGATGCTTGAATAACGGCCTCATTTTCAGGATCGGTAAATGCCGTGGCCTCATCCAGCACCACGATCGGGCTGTTCTTTAGGATTGCCCTTGCAATGGCGATACGCTGCCTTTCTCCGCCGGAGAGGTGGCTTCCCGCATCGCCCGCCAGCGTATCATAGCCCTCCGGCAGAGCGGCGATGAAATCGTGACAGCTCGCTTTTTTTGCCGCTGCTTCGATCTCTGCGTCTGTGGCCTCCGGTTTTCCGATGCGAATGTTTTCCCGGATAGACAGATGGAACAGGAAGTTATCCTGTGATACATATGAGACAAGCTCCATTATCTGAGGGAGAGGAATGTTCCGCACGTCCACGCCGCCAATACGGACGCAGCCGCTCTCCGCCTCCCAGAAGGAGGCGATGAGCCGCGCAATGGTAGATTTACCGGAGCCGGAGGGACCCACAATGGCCGTCATACCGTTTTTTGCGCAGTCAAAGGAAATTCCATGCAAAACCTCCGTCTCTTTGTATCGGAAGGTAACATGATCAAAGGATACATCGGCGTCTGCAAGGATAGCTCTCTCGGTCGGCCGCACAAGCTCCGGCTCATCCAGAAGATTACCTACCTCTTTTACGGTGGAATCCACCATGGCCAGGCTGTCGGTGTACTGCAATGCCTGAATCAGTGGTTTTACGAGTCCAAGGGCGAGAATGATGCAGGTGATCAGCGTACCCGCTTCGACTCTTCCGTTTATAAAGAGCCAGCTTCCCAAAGGCAGCACGCCCACAAGCGTTGCCGTCAGGATGGATAGCCCCATCACATAGTAGCCGTTGGTCTGCTTGAACCAAGTCGCTTTGGCGATCTCGTTCTCCGCCACGGCGTCGGCGTATTTTTTATATGAGCGTTCACCCTGATTGAACGTCTTCACCACTTCGATGCCGCCGATGTATTCCACCGTTGCGGCATCCATGTTTTTCCCGGCGGCAAGTACTCTGGCATATCTCTTCTCGTAATCCTTCATCATCCCCATATAGCAGAAGGCACCCACCGGAATCGTCACAAGAGAGATCAGTGCGAGTCTCCAATTAAGGCTAAAGAGGTATACGAGCATTAGAACTGGGATTAGGATGTTGGCAGTGAGCTCCGGTACCATGTGCGCCAGCGGAAGCTCCAGCTTTTCCACGGTGTCCACGATGATCGTTTTAAATTTCCCGGACGGCGTATCAAGGATCGTTCCCATGGGGACACGGGAGAGCTTCTCTGTTATCGCCATACGGATATTCCGTAGAATGATAAAGGCAGACTCATGGCTTTTCATTGTAGAAAAAGTTCCAAACCACACCTGCCCGAGATAGCCCGCAAAAGCAATCAATGCCAGAAACGCCAGCCTGCTGAAAGCATAGTCTTCGTGGCAGATCATAATGATCCCCCGGGACACCGCAACGTAGGGGATCATGCCGCATAGCGCTCCCAAAATCGCAAGTATGACGGAGCCGATCAGTTTCCCTTTGCACGGCTTCGCAAAATCCATCAGAATCGTCATCGCCGATTTTTCTTTTCCCGCCATCATTCCTCACCTCGCAAAAGTCTTACAATCTTTTCTTTCTGCCCGCCGGAAAGGTCCTCTACGATTTCTCCGTCCCGGATGAACAGTATTCTTGTGCAAATCCGCATCATAAACTCAATATCATGTGTGATGATCAAAAGCACCTTGCCTTGCGTCGCAAGGCTTCGTGTCAAGGTGCCGACCTCTTCCATGCTTTTCAGATCCAGTCCGCTGGTAGGTTCATCGAACACCAGCAGCTCCTTGCCGCAGATCTCGCTCACCACAACCGCAAGGCGCTGCATCTGCCCGCCGGAAAGAGACAAGGGATGCCGTTCCTTATACGCCAGCAGCTCCACCTTTTCTAATGCGCGGTCGATCTTGTCTTTGTTCGGAGTTTTTATGCCAAGCGCGCATTCCGCCGCCACGCTGTCGGTAAAGAGCTGGTGCCCCACATCCTGCATGACCATGTATGCCTTTTTCCGTCTCAACCACCGGCTCATCGGTTTTCCGGCCCACAAAACAGTGCCGGAGCCGGTCTTTTGCAATCCGCAGAGAATTCTGGCGAGGGTCGATTTCCCGGCGCCGTTGACGCCCGCAATGGCGATGATTTCTCCGCGGCTTGCCTGAAAAGAGATATCATTCAATACATTCCGGCCGCCGAGACGGACGCTGATTTTCTGAGCGGAAAGCAATCCATCGGCAGCGATTGTTTTCACACCGCCCGATTCGGATACCGACAGATCTCTGACACGCAGTCCCATTCTGCGAATATCCGCTTCAGGCAGCGCCTTGAACGCTGCAGCCTCCATGTCCGATGCAATCCGGCCATCCTGCATATAAACGACGCGATCCACAATGTCCATCAGATACCAGATGCGGTGCTCTGCGATCAGAATGGTCTTTCCTGATATTTTCGCCCGTTGGATCAAATCAGCCAATTCTCCGATGGCCTTCATGTCGAGATTCGATGATGGCTCGTCAAACACAAGGACATCGGGAGCCGAAGCATACACGCTGGAAAACGCGATCTTCTGCTTCTCGCCGCCGGACAGTTCAAAGATATTTCGACCCCGGAGCTCGCTAAGATGCAACTCCTCCGTAAGTTCATCTAATCGGGAGCGCAGAGCCTCTCGCGGAATGCCCCGATTTTCAAGCCCAAACACGATCTCGCTGTCCGTATCCGTATTGAAAAACTGCGTTCGAGGATTCTGAAAAACCGTCCCTACCGCATCCGATAGCGCAGCAATCTCTGTCTCCCGGGTATCCATACCGTTTACGTTCACCTGCCCCGAAAGATTGCCGTGGAAGAAATGGGGAATCAGTCCGTTTGCGAGCCGTGTAACTGTTGTTTTTCCACATCCGGACGGTCCGCAAAGCAGCACGCATTCGCCGGGCCTGATCATAAGGTTCAAATCAAGGACTCCGCCATTCCCACTTTCAGCGTATGTAAAAGAGACATTTTGGAACGATATCATAATCAAAACACCCCTTTCATGCCCGCGTATACCATGCCGGCAACGACCGCCGCGTAAGCAATTACCACCAGCAAATCAGCAAACGAAAACGCGATTTCCTCTATACAGCTTCTTTCACCTGTGTGCTCAATGCCTCTTGTAATCGCTGCCTGCGTAATCTCGTCCGAAATCCTGGAAGCAGAAACAAGCAGGGGAACATAGACATACTCCATCGTCTGTATGGGATGGCTAATCAGCCCAGCCGCGGACGCTGATATCCCTCGCAGCGCCATGGCATCCTGTATGGAGGCCCACTCTTCTCTCATGGTCGGGAAATAACGGAGCGTAACGGCAAGAGCGATCGTGAGTCCTTTCGACAATCGGAGTTTTGTGATAGCCGCAAGAAATTTACTTACGCTTGTCGTTGCAATCAGAAAGCTGCCCAGCATAAAACAGGGAAGAAGCTTGCGGATATACACTGCAAACATATAGACGATTCCGCCGAAAGTCACGGGCAGCCTCGGTACGATAAAAAGCTGGATCAGCAGAAGCGCGAGAAAAAATGCTGCGTATTTCAGCATCCTTTTCAGATTTCCGGAAACGCTCAGAAGTACAAGCGGAACCCCCGCAAGCACACACTCCACCGCGATGCTTTTATTCATAAAAACGGAAACGCTTGTGACCGCGAGAATCAGAAGTTTCGTCCGTGGGTCGAGTCTCATTTATACGACTCCTGCTTTTTCAAAGTGTTTTTTCATAAGCTTCTTTCCAATCAGTCCGCCGATGATCGCGCAGACGATCGTCCCGATAATCATTGCGGGGATCGCCCACCAGGTAGCCCCGATCGAATGAATCACTCCTTCAAAGGAGGCGAAGTCACCTTTATTCTTCATAAAAGCATCAAACTGTGCGGGCATGACAACCATTGGAATATATGCCCCCATCGGCGCAAGCGCCATGACGCAGTAGGCAAGCAGGTTTTTCTTAAAGGATCTGAAATCAGCGGAAGCGCAGATAAAATCCGCGATCACGCCGAAAACCAGGAAGAATACGGACATCATCCAGAACATTCCCGTAACAAACAGCAAAATCGCCGCGATTACACCGAGAATGGAGAGAGCTCCCTTCTTCGGTATTTTTGCCACATAGAGCATGAAAACCGTCCCCGTAAAGAGCGCCACGATCATTGGCATAAACGGGAAAGTGACCGGCGTCATCTGCGCAACACCGCCAATCACAAACGCCACCACAGCATAGATGAGCGAAAAGATACCAACCGATATAAAGTCCCTTGTTTCCAGCTTCTTCGAATCTGTTTTAAGCATAATAAACGACCTCCAATTTTATATTGTTCAGTTAGAGTAGGCTAACTCGCGTGTAAAAAATTAAAGTGATTGTATGATTGTGTATTATTCCAGCCGGAGCAAGCCTTCCCAGCCAGAGTTGAAGAACTTTGCAAGCTCCTCAATATACCGCATAGCTTCTTCTTTGGGCATATCATGGACAATCGTCTCACATACCGCCGTAAAATAGGCGCTGGTAATCATGTGGTGAAGCTGCTTTGTCATTTTCCCGGAGAGCTTTCCTCTTTTGCGGAGAAGTGCGTAGTATTCCTCTGAGCACTCTACCTCCAGTTCCACAAGCTCCTCCAAAAAATTTGCATAGCGCGTACCTTCCGCCCGGCAGAGGATCAGCTTGAAGGCATCAAAATGGGCGTACATATATTCCACAAAGACGCGCAAATACTCAGTGGACAGCTTCAGGCTGTCCTTCGTCTTTTCCTCGGAGACAAGATCGAAATGGGCGGCCTGTGCGGCTTTGAACTGCTCCAGCAGTCCCTTTGCTGCCTCGCCCACAAGATCTTCAAAAAGCGCGGCCTTATCCGGGTAATAGCCGTAGAAGGCGCCTTTCGTGAAGCCCGCCTCTGCGACGATTTTATTCAGAGATGCGTCCTTAAATCCTTTTTCCAGGAATTCTTTTTTCCCAACTTCGAGGATCTTCATTTGAGTCTCTGTACGTTCCATTGATTCCTCCTAATATACCTGTAGTATATACTGCTGGTATATTATAACCGAGCAGATTGAGTTTGTCAATAGGATCTGCATTTTCCGGTTGCCGTGCTTTTCTACCTCGTGGGGCTGAAGTGCTATCGGGCAGTACGCTCAGCTGATTTAACATATAGCAGAGCAGCACCAGATCGAGGCCACTTTTCCTTTGGATACAGGAATATATAGAAGATTTCCATACGCTTTTGTTTTTTCGCTGTACTTTGAGAAGAAATCTGTGATATACTTTCAATTATAGGGATGAGCAAAACGTGAGTTTTGCAAAACCGATACACAATATATAGTGTTCGAGTAAGTTAAGCGGAACCGTTTATTGTATTTCTTCTTGAGCAAATCGGAGTTTTGCTCAACCCTGTATTTAATTACTGTAGGAGGTGATGCGAATGATCACGGTCGCGGATGTCATGAAACTACCATCTATGTATGGCGCAACTATTCTCGCAGGCCATGCCGGAATGTCAAACCCTGTTGAATCAGTTACCGTTTTGGAGTATGGGTGGATTACCAACACGTTGGATGAATTATTTTCCAAAACCGAGTTTCAAGGGAATGATCTGATTATTACCTCGTTTGCCACAATTGCAGACAATGTTGAGGCACAGTGCGAAAACATCCGTAGATATCAAGCAATGGGGAGCGTTGGGTTTATCCTTTTTTACATCGGGTTGATCCTTCCAAGCGTGGATGATCGGGTTATTGCCTGCTGCAATGAACTTGATTTAGTATTGATTACCATGCCCGAGGATATAAGGACCCATAAATATAGTGACGTGATTGGCGACATATATCATGCGATTTTCAAGGATCAACAGGCAGGTTCAAATTATGTAAGTACACTTATTCGCCGGTTTTCTAATCTTCCTGCAGAGCAGCGCAACACAGGCACATTACTTCGTATGCTCAGCAACCACCTGCAGGCATCGATTATTCTAACTGATTACAAAAAATCAATCAGCAATATCGTGTGCTGGCCGCAATCGCTATCGGAGCTATTAAGCAAGGACCTGAAAAAACAACTGCAAAAAATGCAGGGTGAACAAGCGGTCAAGATTTCTTATGATGATGGTGCAGGTTATTTGCAACACTGCCCAACACTTTTGGAGGGCAAAGAAGGTTTCGACTTATATACATTTAAGTACAATGAATTACTATCAAGGGAAGATCTGTGGCAAGCGAGTGAATTTGTCCAGCTATATAGCCATATTTGGAATAAAGATCTGGGAAAACTTGTAACATCAGAACTGGTTCGAGCCATCATTGACGACGACCCCTTGAAAATGAGGCGATTAGCAGACTTGTTCCAAATTAATGTTGCAGAGTTGAATCAAATGTGGGTGTTTGATTCTGTTGATTCTTCAGAGCCGGATTTGAAATTGCTGAGGAAATGCACAGAGTACTTTTCCGGAATATACAAAACGGTTTTGGTCGGTTACTATGAATCCAATATGGTGATTTTTGCCCATGCTCCCAAAACGGCAGGTGAACGAGATGCTATCGTGCAAGATTTCATTAACGAGTCGGCGGATTCTTATAGTAACTACATAGTGGTTTGCTGTGATTGCCTCAATACGACCAATGATGCCCATAACGCATACTTTGATGTCATGCAGTATGCTTCTTATGCCAGAAGCATCTACCCACAAAAGCGCGTCTTACGTCCATCGGATGTGTCCTTCGCCTCAATATGCGCAAAGGAAGCTGCTTGCAGGGAAGCTCAGATTCACTATCTAAAAATCATAGAAGACATTGAAGCAACGCCTGAGTTGCTGACAACCTTGACCGCATATTTGCTAGACCATGAGAGCAGCATGGCCAATACCGCAAAAGCACTTTGCTGCCACATCAATACGATAAAATATCGATTAAATGCTATCCGCGACAATACGGGCTATTCCCCATCTAAACCAGCAGACGTATATCCACTACTGATTGCTGTAGCAATCAATCGCATGAGGAACTCCGAAAATGAATAATAAAAGAAAAGAGCGGCGGATTTGTCCAAATGGACAAATCCGCCGCTCTTTTCTTTTGCCCTTATAATAAATACAATCGCACGCAACTGGACTTATAATAGTTATTAAGCTGTAGTGCATATTGCACACAGAAATAATTTACATAGGAGGACTTCAAGATGCCGCGTGAACTTACAGCTTGCGAGATCGACAGCATCATGGTCGGAGCGACGTTCCTTGGTGCAGGTGGCGGTGGTCCGCTGGATACCGGCCGCGAACTGCTGAAAAAGCAAACATCCGGTTCGTATTCTATCGACCTCTATTCCATGGACGAGATCCCCGAAAAGGAACGGGATGCAACGTATGGCGCGATGGTCGCCTGTTTGGGTTCTCCGCAAAAGATCAAGGAGAATGGTACCTTTGGTCCAGATGGAGTGGCGTGCTTTGATGCCTTCAAAAAGGCGATGCTGCTGCATGGCAAGGAGATCAAGTATCTGTACTCCGGCGAGATGGGCGGTATGAACACGATGGTTCCGATGTTGGTTTCCATTATCGCAAAGCAGCAGGGTGGATCTTCAATTGGCCTTCTCGATTTTGATGCCAACGGAAGAGCCGTCCCCGAACTCAACACCAGTCTGAATGCCGCTCGCGGCTTCGCTCCGAATCCTGTCGGGCTGGGTGCGCTGCCTACCGTTGGAGGGAAATCTTGCACCGAGTGTATTATCGAGTGCGAAACCGACACCGAATCTGAGGCGATTTGCCGGAAGCTGTGCGAGATTTACAACTCTCAGATTGGATTCTCCACTTGGGCAATGAGCGTGAAGGAACTCAAGGATAACAGCGTGCTCGGCTGCGTAAGCACCGCCGAAAGGATCGGTGAGAACATCAAGATGATTCAGAAAAAGCCAGAGCTTGATCTGACCGGCGTTTTGAATGATGCCGGGTATGCTTGCCGCCGTTTGATCCGCGGAAAAATCAAAGACAAGATTATTGAGGTCGTTCATGGCTTTGATTTGGGGCGAACGGTCATCTGTGACGATGAGACGGGTGAGGATTACACGATCTGCTTCCAGAACGAGAACCTCTATGTGTATAAAGGACCAGAGCCGACGGAAGAGAATGTGCTGATCACAGCGCCGGAGCTGATCTCTGTATTCTGCCGTCTGGACAAGAACGGAGACCCCTATTATCTGCCTGTTGACAACTCCACGACTGAAGTCGGCATGTCCGTTGATGTTATTGTCTCCCCCGCTGACAAGAAGTGGTGGGCGGAAGATAAGCGTGCATACCGCTGCTGGGTAAAAACGCTGCGGGATGCCAGATATCACGGTGCACAGATCGACTACAACGGCGCGCACATTAAGTAAAATCACCAAATAGGGACAGCTCTACATAATTAAAAAACAAGAAAAGGAGATTTTCAAAATGAGAAAGCTGTATGAACAGGACATTATTGAGATTCTGTATGGTGCGACCCTGCTGGGCGCAGGTGGCGGCGGTTCTTTGAAACAGGGACTTGGGATGCTGGACGGCCTGAAAAAGGACGGCAATGCGATTGAGGTTGACCTGCTGGATTTGGATGAAATCGGTGATAACGAGTATGCAGCCGTGGTTTGCGGTCTTGGCTCTCCTGTTGCCATGCTGGATCCCAGCAAGCCTGCGTTTGGCCCCGATGCGGTTCATGCGTTCAAGGCCTTCCAGAAGGCATTTATTGCCGAAGGCAAGGAAGTCAAGTATCTCCAGTCTGGCGAGATGGGTGGCTTTAACACGTTCACTCCTATGCTGGTGGCTATTCTGTCCGACAAAGACCCCGCCAAGCGTATCAAAATGGTGGACGTGGACTGCAATGGCCGCGCCTGCCCGGAGCTGAATACCACACTGACAGCTTACTGGAATCATCCTCCCAAGCCCATGGGACTGGGTAGCCTGCATGGCGATGAGGTTGCTGTTTATCCGGTCAGCGACCATTCCGGCGAGCAAATTGCGCGTGCGCTGTGTATGCTGTATGACATGCGTATCGGTTTCTCCACATGGGGCATGAACAAGGCCGAGATGCGTGAGGCACTGGTTCCCGGCTGCGTTACCAAGGCGCAGAAGATCGGTAAGGCGATTCTGTCCGTCAAGGCCAATGGCGGCGACCTGATGACTGAGCTTAAGAAAGCGTTTGAGGTGCGTGAGTTCTGTCATGGTACCATTGAAAAGCTGGACATCACAGCCGAGGGCGGCTTTGACTTTGGTACGACTGTTGTTAAGGGCGAGGACGGTCGCAATTACTTCATCGACTTCAAGAACGAGAACCTCATCCTGCGTGATGAGAAGGGCGATACCATCATGACTGCTCCCGAAGGTATCGGCATGATCGACATGGATACCCTGATGCCTCTGACCAATGCCGATACCAAGGTTGGGATGAAGGTGCTGGTCACTATGACTCCTGCCCACCCCAACTGGTGGGATGCTGACCGCAAGCCCTATGAGTGCTGGCTGCCTGAGCTGAAGAAGGTCGGCATGAAAGGCGACCAGGTTCGTTACTAAGCGTATATTTCCAGGGGGGAGTGCCAATTCTCTCGGCACTCCCCCCGCCCATCTCACGACTCAACAGTACTAAAAAGAAAGAAGGGAGAACATTATGGAAGAGAGAAAGCAAAAGAAACCCAGCTCCGCAATGGAAACCACGACATTGACGCGAGTACCCGAGAGCGAAAGACGTCCTTGGTGGAGCTTGGCATTTATCTGGGCCGGCAGTGTCATTTGTATTCCCGCGCTGATGGTGGGCAGCATGGTTATGGCGGGTATGGACTTCAAGCAGTCCTGCCTGTGCATGGTCATCGGCTACGTCATCGTAGTATTCTATATGTGCTTAATGGGCATTCAGAGCTCCGATTTGGGGTTGCCCTGCACCGTTGCGATTTCTCGCGCTTATGGTGTGCGAGGATCATCCTTCCTTGTATCACTCGTGATCGCTATCAGCAATATCGGTTGGTTTGGTTCTCAGACAGCTCTGTGCGCCACCAGCTTCTGTAACATTATGAGTGGATACCTGCACATCGATTTCCCCCTGTGGCTATCCTGCATCATTTGGGGCTCGTTGATGTTTATCACCTCCGTCTATGGCGTGAAGCTCATTGATTTTTTGAATCGTGTATCTGTTCCTGCGCTGTTCATCATGCTTATCTGGGGAGTTATTGCTGCGCTTATGCGTGGTGCGGCTGCCGCAGTGACGGTCTATCAGCCGCCCATGGTTCTTGGCTGGACCTATGGAATTACGCTGGCGGTGGCAGGCTTCGCCTCTGGTGCAGTTACCTGTGGTGACTATACACGATATGGAAAAAACCGGAAAGACACCATTCTCTCCTGCGTCGTTGGTGTTCTGCCTGCCGGTATTGGCGCACTGGTCATCGGTGGTTTCTTAGCTGTCGCTATGGGCAACTTTGACCTTTCTGTGGTGTTCTCCAGCTTCGGGTTTCCCATCATCGGCATGCTTGTGCTGATTCTTGCCACGTGGACAACAAATACAGGCAACGCGTATATCTCTGGTATTGCTATCTGCAATATGTTTAAGCTGAAGGATGGTCGGCGTCCGGTCGTTACATTGATAGCAGGCGCAGCAGGAACCGCACTGGCGCTGCTCGGCATCGCTGATGTGTTTGCCGGCTTCCTAAATATCATTGCGGCACTGGTTCCCGCTGTTGCCGGCGTTGCTATCGCCGACTACTGGATTATGGGAAAAGGGCGCGCGGATCTGTGGGAGCCGTTTGAAGGAGTAAATTGGATCGGTGTTGTATCGTGGCTGGCAGGCGCCGCTGTCGCCAAGTGGGGAACGTTCTTTGTACCCACGCTTATGGGTATTGTCGTGGCCATTGTTGTTTACTGCCTTGGTGCACTGATCATCAAGAATGAGAAGATCAATCCTATTTATGCGATGAACCTGAAACTTACACAGACTGCTGAAAAGGAGTGAATTGTAATGAGTGTCAAGATCCTGAACCTGCTTCCCGTCACGGGGGATGTGTTGACACCGGAAATGTTCAAGTATATGTGCAAATATTTGGAACCTGATACGGAAGTACAGACGTATCAGATCACTTCCGGACCTCCCTCTATCGAATGTGAGTATGATGAGGCTTTGGCTGCGCCAGATGTTCTAAGACTTGCCAAACAGGGAGAAGAAGACGGCTTTCAGGCAATCTTTATCAACTGCTTTGGCGATCCTGCAGTAAAGGCAGCACGCGAGTATGTGGACATTCCTGTTTTTGGCGGCTTCGAGCCAGCAACACACTTTGCACTGGGACTTGCCGATAATATTTCCATCGTGACGGTGATGCCGAACGTGGTATCCCTTATGGAAGGGAATGTATCTAAGGCTAAGCTGAATGGCCGTATTGTCAGCATCCGTAATGTCAACATCCCAGTAGAGGAATTGCAGGATCATGAGAAGCTCTGCAAAGCATTGGTCGAACAGTCCCTTCTTGCTATCCGAGAGGATGGCGCACAGGCAATCGTTATGGGCTGCACAGGTTTTGTGGATGTGGCAGAACGCATCAAGCATGATCTGTTGGCTGAGGGCTACGATGTTCCCGTCCTGGAGGCAGCGCAGTCTGCTTTAAAGCTGTGTGAGGTATACGCCAAAATGGGGTTGCGGCAGAGCCGTTTGACGTACATGACCCCACCGAAACGAAAGTAACAGGAGGAAAAAAACATGAGTGTGCTTGCTAATTACGAGCCGAAAAGCGTGTTCTCATATTTTGAGAAGCTCTGCACTATTCCCCGCGGATCAGGCAACACAGACGGCATAGCATCCTACCTGATCAGTTTTGCTAAAGAGCGCGGACTGGAGAGCTACCGGGATGCGGCAAATAATGTGATTATCCGCAAGCCCGCCAGTGCAGGGTACGAAAACGCTGATACGATTATTCTGCAGGGCCATCACGATATGGTCTGCGAGAAGAACGAAGGCGTGGACTTCGACTTCCTCACCGACGGTATCCAGATTTATGTGGACGGCGATGACATTCGCGCCAAGGGTACAACACTGGGCGGCGACAACGGTATTGCTGTGGCAATGATCCTTGCGATCCTGAGCGATGACTCTTTGGCACATCCTCCTATTGAAGCCCTTATCACTGCCGACGAGGAAATCGGAATGCTTGGCGCGTTTGCTCTTGACTGCACCAAGCTGACCGGTCACAAGCTGATCAATCTGGACTCTGAGTATGAGGGTGTACTGATGTGCAGTTGCGCTGGTGGTGTGAATGTGCGCGGCAAGCTGCCTGTCTCCTTTAAGGAGGCTACGGGCACTGCTGTGACCGTTCAGATCAAGGGCCTTACCAGCGGTCACTCCGGCGTTGAGATCGACAAGTGCCGTGCCAATGCCAATGTACTTATGGGCCGTCTGCTGGCTGAGTTGAGCGAGAGCACCTGCTACAAGCTGGTCGCTCTGGAGGGTGGCGCCCGTGAAACGGCTATTGCCCCCATTGCTTCCTGCGTGATACTGGCTGATGATGCCGCTGCAGTGGTACAGAAGGTCTTGGAGCTAGGTGCCGTGTTCGCCAAGGAATATGCTACCACCGAGCCCAATATGGTCGTTGATGCCGCTGCTGGTGATACCAGAACAGTATCTGCATTGACCTGTGCCGACACGAAAAAGGTTGCCAAAATGCTGGTGGCTCTGCCCGACAGCGTACAGGAAATGAGCGTGGACATGCCTGGCCTCGTCCAGACTTCCACCAACCTTGGTCTGATGAAGCTGACTGATAGTGACATGACCTTCTCCACCACGACCCGCAGTTCCATGACTACCCAGAAAGAATGGATCGTCCGCAAGGTGCGCGCCATTGTGGAACTGGCCGGCGGAGAAGTGACAGTGGACGGCAACTATCCCGGCTGGGCTTACAACCCCCATTCCGTGGTGAAGGATACCGTACTGGTATGCTATAAGGAACTGTTCGGCAAGGAAGCCACCGTGGATGCTGTACACGCCGGCATCGAATGCGGCCTGTTCTCTGACAGTATCCCGAATCTGGACTGTGTATCCATCGGCCCCAACATGGGTGATGTTCATACTCCTAATGAGCACCTGAGCATTGCCTCCACAGAGCGTACCTATCGACTGCTCTGTGCTGTTTTGGCAAAGAGCAAGTAATTACTCTCTAACTTGCATCGTTCATTTCCAGGGGTCCTGCCCTGTTCTTGCTACCTCTAACTTCGGGGCAGGCCCCTCTCTTTACGCGATTACATCTGCGATGCTGTCCGCCAAGTGTTTTATAACACCGACCGGGGTATCCTCTAAATTCACGCCGCAATGCGGCATCAATCATGGAGGTCAGTATCATGAATAACAAGTACACATTACCCGTTCCTGCGCCCCATCATTTTTCTTTTGCTGTCCGCGACATCCCCGATGTGACGGTAGAACAGCGTGAACGTGTGCTGAAAGCACTGCACTACAATGAGTTTGCTTTCCCCGCTGGCATGCTGACGGTGGACATGCTCTCCGACTCCGGTACCACTGCCATGACCAACCACCAATGGGCAGCTCTCTTTATGGGCGATGAAGCCTATGGCCGCAATACCGGCTATTATGTGCTGCTGGATACATTCCGCGACATCTTTGAGCGCGGCGGCGAGAAGAACTGGAAGAAGATTCTGGATCTGGTCCGTACCGACTGCCGCGATGTGGAGAAGATGATAGAAGAAGTCTATCTCCGTGAGTATGAGGGTGGTCTCTTTAATGGTGGTGCTGCCCAGATGGAGCGCCCCAATACTTTCATCATTCAGCAAGGCCGTGCTGCCGAATCTGTGCTGATGGAAATCGTGAAGAAGATTCTCGCCGAGCGTTATCCCGGTAAGATCTTCACCATCCCCTCCAACGGTCACTTTGACACCACTGAGGGCAACATCAAGCAAATGGGCTCTATCCCTCGCAATCTGTACAATAAGCAACTGTTGTATGAGGTTCCCGAGGACGGCCGCTATGAGAAAAATCCCTTTAAGGGCAATATGGACTTGGATAAACTCCAGGAGCTCATTGATGCTGTTGGTGTAGATAATGTCCCGCTGATTTTCTCCTGTATCACAAACAACCCCGTCTGTGGTCAGGCCGTGTCCATGGCCAACCTGCGTGCAGTCAGCGAGATCGCGCATAAGAACAACATCCCCTACATTCTGGATGCTGCCCGTTGGGCTGAGAACGCGTATTTCATCAAGAAGTTCGAAGATGGATATGCCGACAAATCCATCGCCGAGATCGCTACCGAGATGTTCTCCTACTGCGACGGCTTCTGCATGTCCGCCAAAAAGGACGGCCACGCCAACATGGGCGGTATGCTGGCCTTCCGCGACAAGGGCCTATTCTGGAAGAACTTCTCCGACTTCAATGAAGACGGGACCACGAAGATGGACGTGGGCGTTCGCCTGAAGGTCAAGCAGATCTCCTGCTATGGCAACGACTCCTATGGCGGCATGTCCGGCCGTGACATTATGGCGCTGGCTGTTGGTATGTACGAAAGCTGCGACTTCAACTACATGGAAGAGCGCGTGGCACAGTGCAACTATCTGGCTGAGGGCTTCTACGATGCCGGCGTCAAAGGCGTGGTGCTGCCCGCTGGCGGCCATGCCGTCTATATCAATATGGATGAGTTCTTCGATGGCAAGCGCGGTCACGACACTTTTGCCGGCCAGGGCTTCTCCATCGAGCTGATCCGCCGCTACGGTATCCGCACCTCCGAGCTGGGTGACTACTCCATGGAGTACGACCTCAAGACGCCCGAGCAGCAGGCAGAGGTGGCCAACGTGGTACGTTTCGCCATCGACCGCAGCCGTCTGACCAAGGAGCATCTGGACTATGTCATTGCTGCTGTAAAGGCACTCTATGAGGATCGTGAGAGTATCCCCAATATGCGTATTGTTTGGGGCACGAACCTGCCTATGCGTCACTTCCACGCATTTTTAGAGCCCTATCCCAACACCTGATATTGTGTGTGGAGATAAAGCTTTTTTGTAGCGGCAACGAGCATCCGATTTCTTCCCTCATCCGCCGTACACTGGTGGAGGTAAATGCTATCGACTGCCCTTCTCATGAGATCGCGTATCTCTATGGCAGGTATGAACCTGATACGATTGCAGAAATCGCAAAAGCGGGTCATACCTATGTGCTTTGGCATGATGGTAAGATTATCGGTTGCGGCTCGGTAGTTCCTGATGAGAATACGCCAGAGATCGTTGCCGCGTTCTTGCTTCCAGAGTATATAGGGCGGGGGTACGGACGGAAGCTTTTTGAAGTGTTGGAAAGTGATGAACTATGCACAATTGCAGGGCGCGTATGGCTCACATCTTCTGTGACCGCCATGCCATTCTATGAAAAGATGGGGTATACTTGCCGCTTCGGCTATCGAAACAGAGGCGGTGAGGACAACCTAATCGAGATGGAAAAGAGTTTGTGATTAGAATGGCCATTTTTTCTTTCCCTACGGAATTGGGCACCTCTCTACGTTGCTTGCGTAGGTAGGTGCTCAATTTTTTCGAAAAAATATAAAAATATCAATAACAGGAGCGTATCTGATTCTGAACCGAAACATCAAGCGCGGAAACCGGCTCATCGCAGACAATGAGTGCTGGGTCGAGGGCGATGGCGCGGGCAATACCTATCCTCTGGCGTTGCCCGCCGGAGAACTTGTGTGGGTAGCGGAAGAGGAACTCCTCCGGGATACCGATGTCGCGCAGAAGCGAGGGCACGCGTTCGGTCATTTCCTCCCTTGTGTGGCAGAGCTTGTGCGTTTTCAGCGGTCCGCCACAATGTCGCGCACGGTCATGCGCGGATTAAGGGAGGCGTAGGGATCCTGAAATATGAACTGCATACGACGACGGTATGGGCCGAAATCATTCTCACCAAGCGCGGTGATATTAGTTCCGCCGAACGTTATCTCTCCGGACGTCGCCTTTATGAGCCGGATAAGCGTTCGTCCAAGTGTTGATTTGCCACAGCCGGACTCACCCACAAGGGCGAGCGTTTCGCCCTTGAATATCTCAAGTGACACGTCGGAAACGGCGTGTACTTTTTTTCTGTTTTTCAGAGTGAACTCCTTTGCCCGCCCCTTGGCCTCAAGCAGAATTTCGCTCATAGATGCACCTCCGGTATGCTGATACAGCGCACAAGATGACCGGGAGATACCTCTTTTAGCTCTGGCACGGCATTGCAGCAGCTCGGACGCCTGCACATTCCGCAAATTCCGCCGCAGTCCGGCGGGGCGGTATAGGTAAAAGGAGCGCCTGCCCCAGCAGAAAGTGGAGCGGCAGCAGGCACGGCCCCTTGGGCGACAGCCGCCGGTTCAGCTGCCGGATGTCGGCGAGCAGCGCCTCGCGGTTCTCGCAGGGGCAGGGAAACAAGCTCCCCGTCTTGATGTCCGCCAGCGTGGGCGCGCCCTGCCTGACTAGTATTTCTTCGGACATTTGCTCTCGCCTCCTTTGAATGTTTATTGGTTAGCATGCTCTAACCATATAGTCCTTGAGAAGCCGCCCGAAAGCGGCTCTTCAAAGATCACCTCAAGAACGGGAACGGCTCCTTCTTTTCGCATATCTTCTTTTGGATATCCCCGTGGCATAACCGGTGGCGTCAATGACAGCGCGAAAGGCTTTTTCGTCCAGCGGCTCCTGAGAGAGGATCACCGCCTGCCGCCGCGCCCCAATGCCATGGTTCTCATCCAAGTAAGCCTCAGATGCAGACCAGCATTGCTGATGTCATCGCCGCTTTACTTTCTTCCCACCAGCAATGTTGAGCCGCGAAGCATCAGGCGTTTGGCCTCCTTCGACGTCATGAAGCTGCCGTCGGTCGTGTCGAGCAGCTCCACGCGCTCATATCCCATGTCCCTGAGCTTTTGGACAAATGCCTGCATATCGCCGTATCTACCGGGCGACATCAGGTCGTGGATGGCAAACATTCCGCCCTTTTTCAGAACCCGCAGTGTTTCCAGCAGAAGTGCCTGCTTGTCTGCCCCTGTGATATTGTGATAGACATAGTTGCTGGTCACCGCGTCGAAGCTCTCGTCGGGGAAATCCAGCTTCACGGCGTTTCCGCGCCGGAACGAAGCATTTTTCACGCCCTCCGCAGCCGCGTTTTTTTCGCACAGCGGCAGACTGAAGGAGGCATATTCCTTGCCCCAGCGGTCAATGCCGACCATTTTCCCCTGCGGATTGCGCTTTGCGCAGGCAATGGTCAGCGCGCCGCTGCCGCAGCCGATATCCAGTCCCACGCCGCCCTCCGGCAGCGTGATATGCTCCGCCGTGCCGTCAATGATCTCCTTTGAGAGTTTGCGTTCGCCGTCATAGGAAAAGCTCCGATAGGCATACACGCACCACTCGGTGTACTTTGCATAGATGACAAAGGCGATGCCGAATACCACGCCCAGCACGACGCGCAGCTTTCCGCTCACACAGACGCCGAATACGCCGAAAACGAGCAGCAGCGCAAGGGACAGCACCGTTCCCGCGATGAGCGAAAACAGCATTCCCTTGGGGATCCAGTTTTTGTAGTCAGGCTTCATTCTTGGGACTCCTTTCTTTTCTAACGGTCTTCATGCAAAAATCCCAGCGGTCGTCGCCGCGACCGAGCGTTTTCCTTCGATGCCCGACGATCTTCGGATGCAGACCGGCGTAGCTGATGTCATAGCTGTTGCAAAAGCAGCGGCACCTCCTTCAGCAGCGCCGTCAGGCCGCGCCCAGTGTTGTTCCCAGGAAAGGAATCATGATTCCGAGAAAAGTTTCCATTTGCTTCACCGCCTTTGCGTTGCAGTATCATTTGTTTCTTCTGAATCCTGCCTCGTCCCGGTATTCGGGATGTTCCTTTAAGTACGGGTCTTTGTCGCCGCAGATGGTATAGTCGCATTTGCAGCCGTCCACGCAGGTGGTCGTCCGCACCAGCCTTGCGTGGAGCAGCTCCATGGAAGCATAGTCCACATTGCACAGGGCGGGCATGATATCCGTAAGGCCGTGCCGGATGGCAAATTCCGCTGCCGGACACGATGTAAATTCATAGTAAATAGGTTTGTCGGTTTCATACGGTGCAACCGTCATCTCGTAATCGTGCCATTTGTCGCAGCCGCCTTTCGCCCGCACAAACGCTCTGTACATCAGCTTCCTCCAGAACGGCTTGTTGCAGTCCACAAACCGCAGCCTGCGGAAGATCGGCAGGATCAGGTTTTCCTCCATCTCCTCGATCTCGCGGAAGGATGTGACGGCTTTGCAGACTGTGTAATAGCTCATGATGGCGATGCAGTCGTAGGTGCCGCCTACGCCGTTGTGGAAGTTCCGCTTGCCGCCCAAATCGGTACGCCAGTCGGAGAGAAAGTCCGCATACTGCCGCTGTACCTGTTCCCAAACCGTCTCCCGCTCCGCTTCCGGGTAGTGCAGGGCGATCTTCGCCCGTATCTCCTTCTTGCAGGGCCTGGAATACAGCACGTGGCAGGTGTGGTCAAATTGTAATTCGCTGTCTTTCATCGTGTTTTCTCCCTTATTGCTTCAGAATCTCCGCGATTTTCGCGAAATCCTCCTTCGCCTCCCGGAAAACCGGCAGCATACAGTAGCGGTGCACCATTTTGGGGCGGGCAAACGCCGTATAGGGGACGTTCGCGCGTTTGCACGCCGCTTCAAAATCGGGCAGCGCGCCGCCGGAGGAAAAGCCGCACGTGCTGACGTTCCCGCCGCCGTACAGCGCGATCATCCTCCGGCAGCCCAAACGCCTTTTTCGCGCCGGAGAGTCTGTTTTTATGCTTCGAGCGCGGACAGGACATCGTCCCAGACGCCCGGGAAGGTACAGTACTCGATCAGCGTCAGGGCAACGGTCGGGTCTTCGCCGGACGAGAGCGCGGTTTCGAATGCAGACGGGTCCTCCAGCCGGTAGATCGCGCCTGCGCCGCTTTCATCGTACAGCGCCGCGACGCCGCCGGATTCGAACGCCAGCCAGATCACGGGTTCCCCCTGTACATCACTCGGCTCCGGATCCATGATGTTGAGTGTGATCACGAGCAGCTTCGCCCGCTTCTCTGTCAGAACCTGCATGTCCCAGCCCGTCTCCGTGCGCGTATAGGCCGTGACCATCCCGCCGGAGAGCGTGTCGTAAGGGATGAAGGTGTACGGGTCGGCGGGAGCGGGTTCGTCCTCATCCAAGAAGTGCTCGGCATTCAGACCGCCGAAGCTGATGTGTGAGACTTCACCCGCTTCGACGCGGATCAGCATGAACAGGTCGCCGGACGTGAGCTCGTACAAGTCATACGGAATCTCCTGATCGTTCTCGATCATTGTTTCATGCGTCCACACGGCGTCCGGATACGCAGCCTCGACGGCCTCCTGCGGGCTTCCAATGCCGATGCCGGTATCCAGCGTCCAATCGCAGGGGCTTTGCGTCCAGACCTCGCTCAGCACCGAGCCGCTGCCGTCGCCCGCGAGGTTG
>OGIG01000594.1_pt1 | contig 31525 bp, 49 predicted proteins | sample 1571601 | NCBI WGS metagenome assembly OGIG01 (sample SAMEA2581953, study PRJEB24529) | metagenome | biome: Human gut stool | place: China | collected 2011 | reverse complement strand
ATTGGCTCATCAGGCAACTCTGCTAAGATTGGCTCATCAGGCGGCTATGCTAATATTGGCTCATCAGGCGGCTATGCTAATATTGGCTCATCAGGCGGCTATGCTAAGATTGGCTCATCAGGCGACTATGCTAAGATTGGCTCATCAGGCGACTATGCTAAGATTGATAGCACTGGAGAAGATTCTGTCATCATGTGCGCTGGTAACAACTCTATGGCAAAAGCGAAAGCAGGTTCATGGATAACACTATCAGAATGGGAATGGAACAATAAGAAAAGTCGCTATATACCGACGTGCGTTAAAACAGAGTACGTTGATGGCGAAAACATCAAGGCTGATACTTGGTATCGACTTAAAAACGGAAAGTTTGTAGAGGTAGAAGATTATTAACCATCCTGCAAAGGATATAAATAGATAGTAATATATGAGTTTTGAAGTTCCTAAATATCGTTTGCTGGCTTTATTAAAAGCCGAGAAAAAACTTGGACTATTAGAGGATTATGGAGTTGACGACTGGGATTGGTATGAAGATGCAATAAATGATACATTTAATGATGGCAAAGATGCCGTTAATAATCTTTCATATAATGAACTCCTTCGTGAGTTTAAGGAAATAGAGTAACTAACCACCCTCTCCTGTAAAATGGAGAGGGTAAAAAGAAGATAATATGGCAAAAATGAATGTAACAGAAAAGGACTTTGAAGCTTTCTTTCAAGCAACAGAATCCCTTATGGCTATGTCTGGTACTTTGGATGGTGCCTTCGATGAAGAAGCTCATGCTATAAACAGGCAGTTCAAAAATTTCAAGCGAAGATACTTAAAGGCAAAGGAGGATAAGCAATGAGTAAAGAAAAAGCGATAATTCATATCAATAATGTTTCTAAGATGTTAGGAACTAAAAGAATAAAAATAAGTGAAGGTATGGCCAAGCATATACAAAATGAGTTATGCTTAGCTAAAAAAGAGTTGGAGGATTGATATGACAATAGAAGATATAATTAACGAAGAGTGTGTAGCCTTTGAAACTGATGAGTCTATGGATAATATCCAATCTGCTGAGTACTTCAAGGAGAATATCCTACCAAATGAGGTAGAGATTATACACGATGATGGTAACTATTTTGAGGTTTCCGTTAATGGTAAATCCTATAGTTGTGATGTATATGGCAATGGTGATTTTTATCACTCTATTGCCGAGTTTAAACTATTGGAGGATTGATTATGACAAGAGAAGAATTAATAGACGCTATGCCTATAATAAAGGCATTTGTTTATGGTAAGGTTGTGCAGTATAAAGACTTAGACCATAAATGGAAAGACTTAGAGGTAAATGACCTTGACTTAGATGATTTTGTTAAGTCAGCTTGGCGCATCAAGCCAGAGTCAAAGTGCCGTCCATTTAAGAACGCAGATGAATGCTGGCAGGAGATGCTGAAGCATCAACCGTTTGGGTGGGTGAAAGATAAGAAAGATGTGCATCATCGTGTCTTAATTACTGCCGTCGATGATGATACATGCGGAATGTCATTAAATGGAAATGCCGCATGGTCTTTATCTGGAATTATGGATTTATTCACCTTTGTCGATGGTACTCCATTCGGCGTAAAAGTGGAGGAATAGTTATGGAAATTAATGAAAAAATAGATGAAATAATTCAACAAGCAAAAGAAGAAGGAGCTTATATGGAAGATTTTGACGCATTTGAACAAGAGGTATATGACCAAGGTTTTCATAATGCAATTGATTTCATGCTGTGGAATCCAAGCGAGCGAAGTTGTTCTAATTGTCAGTATCAACACAGTAGAGAGCTATGTGGGGAAGAGTACTGTGGGGAAAAATACTGGAGACCAAAATTGGAGGAATAAGTTATGGCATGGGTTATAGTTGATAAAATCGGTGAGGAATTAATCTCACGAACAGAACCATTTAGAGTTAGAGGCTATTGGATTGGTTACTCTATATTTTATCTTCCAAAGGGAAGTATCAAGAAGCTCATCGGAAGAGAATTGTCTTGGAGCGATGAGCCAGTAGAACTTAAAGAAGAATAGCTTATGTTTGGATTTTATGTTATACTTACCATAGTTGTTCTATTTATAGCTTTTATGGGTGGAGTTATCGGTTATTTATTTGGTAAATATTGGAAAAAGAAGTAGTGTATGAAGAAACAAGTAGTATTAGATGAACAAGATATTGAAGAGTTCCACGAGGATGCGGAGCATCTACGTTGGCTATATAACAGAATGGTGTGTGAGCATGGTGAAAGCGTTAACTTTGATTACATGCACCGCTTTGCCAAGATATTCAATAAATTAAAGCAATTATAGCTTATGAAAATAGAAAATATAAAGTTCAAGGCTAAACGTCTTGATAACGGAGAATGGATAATCGGAAACTTTGTTGTAATGAAGATTCCTGCACTTAGCAAAACTACTATAGGTATCGTAGCAGCAGGCAGTGCAACGCTTCATGAAGTTGACCCTTCTACCGTCTGCCAATTCACAGGATTGATAGATTGTGATGGTAAAGACATCTACGAGGGAGACATTCTCGCAGAGAAAGAATATCCTGTTTTTGAAGTCGGGTATATTGATTGTGAATTTGCTGCTGCTTATGTGGGAGATGATAAATTTATTTTTAATCTTCTTGCATTAAGTAAAACTTGCATGGTTTGTGGTTCAAAATTCGATAAAAAGGAAGGTGAAGAATGAATAAGCAGACAAGACTGAAGGTATATCGTATGTATGATGGTCATTGCGCCTACTGTGGCAAGACTATCGAGTATAAGGATATGCAGGTGGACCATATAGTCCCTAAGAACAGAGGACTGCACTCCAGATGGGATGAGAAGCAATGCAAGTTCACAGTAACCAAAGGTGAGGATAGCTTAGAGAACTATATGCCAGCTTGCCGTGCTTGTAACTTCCGCAAGAGGGATATGACCTTGGAGCAGTTCAGAGAGGAAATAAAGAGGCAGGCATTTGGCTTGCTGAGAGGTGCTGCAAAGTTTCAAGTTAATATGAGCATTGCCTATGGTCTTATTGTTCCTCAGTTAGACAAGGAGGTAGTGTTTTATTTTGAGAAAGTTAAACGTAAAGATTAAGAGAAATGAAGAATAAAATTTTAGATTTAATCAAGTCAGCCGTTTGGTTCGTCTTGTGTTTGCTTGTAGGTGCATTGATATTTGAGGGTGTTCGCTCTTTGGCTAATAGCAATGAACCTGCAAAGGAATTTAGTACAACAGTATTTACTAAGAATGGGCATGACTATCTGTTTGTGGACGCGAAACACGGAGTTTGTGTAATTCACGCTGCGAGTTGTCCTTGTAATAAAAAGAAGTAGCCTATGAAAAAGTTAATATTAGTAGTACTTGCAACTATTCTAATAGTAGGTTGCAGAGAGAACGGAACACCAGTTAAAACAACTGATTCCGAAAACAACTTTAAAGTTGTTAAGCTATTTGAGATTGATGGAGTTTCTGTGTACCGTTTTTATGATGGTGGCAATTCGGTGTATTTTACGAATAGTAATGGTAAAGTACAATCTATAAGCACACGTACACATTACAACCCAGCTACCAAGACTACAATGACAGATATTGAAACGACAGAAACTATATGTAATAAAGATAGCGTATGAAGAAAACAGATTTATATTCATCTTTACTCTTCCTGATGATTAAATTGGAAGATGCAAGGAATAACCCGATGATGGACAAGAATTTTATTGTTGCATTGACGGAAGTGCTAAGATATTTCCGTGATAACGGAGAGTTAAAGAAAGCCTATGAAAGCAAAAAGGATTCATTGGCAGATATGGCTAATAGCCCTTGGGTGAAAGCACTAAAGGACTATGCCTCCTCTATAAAGCAAGAGGATATGATTAATGAAGAATTACCAGATATTGATGCCATTATAAAAGAACTCTCTTCTGATGAGTTCATCGAAAAGAAAATCAAGGATATTCTTGGCGATGATGTGGCAGAACTTAAAGAAGAATAATAGTTGTGCTAATTGAAAGATAAAATAGTGTATGAAAATTAGATTGGCTAAGAAGATAATGAAGTGCAAATCAATAGTCGATGAGTACAATAATGGCGATGGTTCTGTATGCGATGGCATGAAAGAATGATATTGGATAAGACAGATGTTCAAACACATCAATGGAGTGTATAATGAAACATTTGACCCACCAGCACACATTCCTTTCAAAGACCACCGCATCGTCAAGGCGATAAGTTTAACTAAAAATAAGTAGCGTATGAAAAAACTATTATTAGCGTATGCGATATTACTTGCTGGTTGCGCAGGCAAGACAGAAGCCGAACATAAGCATATCGTAATTAGCAATGATTATCAGGACACCTGTATGATTGTTGCTAATGGCTATAGAACAATACCAATAGAATGCAAGAAAGGCTGGTCGAAAAGCAAGAGCCATGGAACAATTACCATATTCTTGTCCGACAAAGGTAACAGTCAAGTATGTAATGTTAATAAGATAATTTGCAAAATAGAATAATGAAAATAGAAATTACAAGAGTAACCGACTGGCAGCGTGTTGTAGATGCCGCTCGGTTCACACAAGGCAAGAAATCGTTAGGACGTGAGCCAAGCGATGAGTTCAAGAAACAGATGATTCTCAGCGAGCATTCACCGCTCAGAGAATTGGAGTTTGATATTAAAATGTATGGCATACCATACTGGGTGAGCAACCATTTTGTTCGCCATGTTCATGCTCAGCCATTCGTTTCTACATCAAGACCAGATATTACTGGCTCCAAGGTATCTCGCCACGATATGCGGCAGGATGATTTGGTCAACTTGCAATTATCCCTGAATGCTCAGGAGATAATCAATATCTCGAAGCTGAGACTCTGCAACAAGGCATCCAACGAAACGAGAGAAGTGTGGTACTTTGTTATTGAAGAATTGGCATGTATCGAACCTTTGCTTGCATCCGCTTGCGTTCCTCAATGTGTATATAGAGGTTTCTGCCCTGAGCCGAAATCATGCGGAAGAACTGGAAGCAGTATATTTTCTGTCACAAGAAAATTCTACAAAAATCTTCAAATATACCAAAATAACAAATGAAATATCCAAAATATAACGTCAACGAATTTATAGGAGGGCACTTCGAGTACACCACTCCATGCCCTTTCGCCATACAAGGCAGATACACTCACGAAATCCTGATGGTTGGTAGTCTTGCTTGCCAGCGATGTGAATACTATCGAGGTGTCAACAAAGAAGATTGTATCGTATCTTGCGGAATAGTATAGTGCAGCCTATCTGCACTCATCATAATAATTAATCAGATTAACAATATGAATACAAAGAAAATCTCAATTATCCAGCGTATCAAGGAGAAATTCCTTGGCAAGCAGTTTTTTGTTGCAGTTATCGCAAACAAGGGTACCAGTTCTTACTTCGTCAACTCTACCATCTATCGCTCAGAAAAGGAAGTGAAGGCTTACAAGAAGTACATCACCACAGACGAGCGCATGAAACAGAGCTTCGATTTCGTAGGCTACTACTCCTTCCGTTCCAAGTTCGACTTCCGTATTCCTCTTAGCGGAAAGCCAGTATCACTTGAAGAAGCGAAGGAACTGGCAAATAAGTAGTATCGGAGATAAAGTTAATAGATAATACATATCTTATCAATTTACTTATTATTTTTGTGAAATGAAATTCAAATATATAATAGATAAAGTCAATGGTTTCAGGCATCGCAACAATTTTGTGATACTGGACGGAAGAGCGAACTCTGTCACACTCTCCAAGGGTATCTACGACCATATCATGCAGAAGGAACGTACAGACCACTCCGTCTTCGTGTTCAGGTTATCAAACAGAAGAACATACGGATTCTGTATGCGTGAGGACTTTGAAGAACTTTGCAAGTCAAACACCGCCTTCACTCAGCTTCAATTCAATCAGGAGCATAAGAAGGTGGGATTCCGAAGTGACCTTCCTTCCATCACCGCCATCCTTGATGATTACAATCTTCCGCTCAATAGAATGGTTCGCCTGACCTGCATTCCACGCAAGTCAGGCAAAGGCGAGCCATACTACGAAATCATGCGACCAAACTTAAATTCAAGCACATGGCAACAAGACAAGAAGTAATTTTCACAGGACTCACCAACTCTCCATCCGACTATGATTGTCAGGATGGGGAGTTGGCAACCTGCCTCAACCTCATCAATGAAGATGGGGCACTACACCCTATCCACCAGCCAGTAGTGGCAGAGCAGAATATCACACTTGGCGAAGGTGACGTAATAGAATTTGTGCATAAGGTGACACACAATGCAGAAATTCACTCCCACTATATTATCCGTAAACCTGATGATACTTGGTACTGGATAGAAAAAGGTGAAGATGGAACCAAGTACACCATCGACTTGAACGGATTCCTTGTTAATGCCGTTTCCGCAGTAGGAAACGTAATCTGTTTTGTTGGCGACAACAAGACGGTATATGCTTATTGGAAAAATAGAGAATACAACATATTCGATGAATCTCTATTCAAATACGACATCACCATTACCGACCAAATGTCAATAAATACGAATAGTTACTATGCCGCATCATGCAAATTTACAGAAGACTGGGATACTATATGGAAAAATAACGGGCATTTTTCAAACACAAGTGGTGTTGCAAAGAACCCGTCTGCATCGCAGATAGTATTCTCTGGTATTGACGCTCTTATTAACAAACAAATTGAGGAGATAGACCAATACACATTTAAATATCTGTCTTTTGGAGTCGCTGCGATAAAATTATATGATGGAACATACAGAAATATTAGTTCACCATTTATTCTATCACCGAAATTCGTATCTAACAAGTTCATTTGGAGAGACTCAACTAAGAGTATTGGAACTTATTTCAACGCTCACAAACATAAGATTACGGTCAGTATGAATATCCCTGATGAACTGAAAGATTTAATTCTCGGAGCAGATATATTCTTATCAACACCAGAAACATTCCTTAATACAGAAGAGACTTTTCATACAATTAAAAATGCTTCTAATTTTATATATGATTCAAAAATGGCTCAAGATGTTTATAGCTTTGCTATGGATTTTATGCCAAAGAAGAAAATATATAAAACCATAGATAATATGTCTTTCTATCTAAGTGTAAGCATTGACGCAAACGAATTTGGAACACCTATACAACTTAAACGTATCACTGAAACTAATCAAAGCCTATCATTATCTGACTTTAAAAAGAAGACATTTGGAGGAAAAGTCGCATATACTTACAATAATAGACTACATCTCGGTGATGTAAAATCAACGATTAAAAATGCTTTCTCAACATTTGTTGATGAGAAATTTGATATTAAAACTAATATACCAGATGGCAAAACTGATATGTATGAAATGTATCTAAACAACAGACTTGATTTAGATGGCAGTAAAGGCATGATGTGCGATGCCGTAATTGAAGTAACCATATCAGATAACGGAACAGAAAAAGCTGTTTATGAATACACAAAACTTCAATATCCATTACCGCCTATTATAGCATATCCAGACAGTAATGCTACAAAGATGACTTTGTATCTTCACAATATATTTGATAATAGTTTCTTCAAGAAAACAATGATATTACACCAGTCCGAGACAATGGGTATGTCGTATTTCGTAAATCTTGGTGGAAACAGAAGAACAAATCCTGCGATTGGGAACGGGTCTGATTGGGAGAACAACTTTGGGTCAAGAGTGGATGTCATAAATCCTAATGTATCAGAACAAACAGATAAAACTATGATTCTTCCTGATGATGAAAATTTTCCTATCTTCATGTCTCGATATTATTACAGGTTGCAGGACTATACATATACAGGAGGAAATTTTGGAGACACAGGAGGTACAACGAATATTGTGAAGAAATGGAGTAATGAAAGAAGTTTGCATACTAATGTTTTTGAAGATAGTTCCGAATCAGAATTTACAGAAAATTACAATAAGGTAGATAAAGAATACTATACATCAAGCAACCATTCTTTAATCAAGGTCAGCGAAGCTGAGAATCCTTTAGTCTTCCCTGCAAAGAATAGCGTACAAGTAGGTTCATCCGTTATCTCAGCACTGGCAGCTAACACCCGACCAATCAGCGAAGGTCAGTTTGGTGAAGCTCCACTCTACGCTTTTACAGATGAAGGAGTATGGGTATTGATGCTGGGTGAAGAAGGAACCTATGTGGCTCGCCAACCAGCCAACCGAGAAATCTGTTCCAACCCAAACGGAATTTTGCAGATAGATGATGCGGTACTCTATCCAACCAATAGAGGTATCATGATGCAGCAAGGAAGAAATTCTATCTGTATTACAGACCAACTTGATGGTTGCCCATTCAACTTCATGGATATGAAATATGCTAATCAGATTATTGCCACCAACGAAACAGAGTCAGAAGAGATAAGTTATATCCGTTTCAGGGACTATCTTAAATCGGCTGATATGATTTACGACTACTACGATAATCGTATCATTGTCTTTAACCCGAACCAAGCATACGCTTACGTTTATTCATTGAAGAGTAAGATGTGGGGAACGATGAAGAATGTGTTCAACAAGCGAGTTAACATATACCCTGAGTCATACGCTACCAATAAGGAAGGCAAGATTCTCAATGTATATGTAGAAGAACCATCTTCCAATACTCCTTATTTCCTTTGCAGCAGACCTCTTACTATAAGCGACAAAGAGGTTTACAAGACTATATTTACTTGCATAGCAAGAGGATATTTTCAAAAGGGAACAAACGGAAAGTGTGCTATGGTTTTATACGGAAGCAACAACCTCTTCGACTGGTATCTGATTAAAACATCAATCAACGAGTATCTCAGAGGAATGGCTGGTTCTCCATACAAATATTTCAGGATTGCACTCATTGGAAATCTTGCCACAAACGAATCTATAAGCGGTCTATCTGCTGAGTTCCAAGAGAGATTGCAAAATAAACTTAGATAATAATTTTCTTTTTCATTATAAAAACTTAAAGGGTAGCAGTCCGTGATGGATAGCTACCCTTGCTTTATCTTAATCAAAAACCTTAAAACGGATGCAAAGCAATTCTTGCCCTACCAGCCGACCGATTGCTTGCTTCCTTAATCTTCTGCTTCTTATCCTCAGCGAGTGCCCAGAACCTATCAGCACCATCAGGATAAACAATCATCAGCCACTCATATAAGCATTGGTTCACAATGTAATCGTGAATATATACCGTCATGGTATGCACACTTGTCTTAGAGAAACCTTGTGGCATCCTCATCGCCAAGTAATAGGCTTCCTCTTCATTTGTAGGCGAACCAATACAATCTTCCCACTCGTTAGAGTCAAAGCCGCCACCGAGCATTTCCATCTTGGTGAAACGGAAAAGCATTTCTCTGCAATCCTCTACTGCTGAGTCTAAAATCCTTGCTAACTTATCTCTGTTTCCTTCCTCTGATACATCAAACACATTCTTTAGTTGTTTGGCATCTACATCTTTCTGCTTGGAATAAGAGTCAGCAAAAGAAAAAGCAGTATTCTTGATGTCATATACCAACTCATTCTTTTCCAACTCTATCATCACTTTATATTCTTTATTACAATACCTCATTTCCTATCTTGTTGGTCTTTTACGTGTATAAATGATTGCGTCAATCTTTAGCAGCAAAACGTTTGCCTTGGAGAGATAATCTTCTACCTTATCCTTATAGACTACTGAGCACCATTCTGCTACTATTTTGTTGACTACATAACTAAAAACCGTTGATTTTAAGGTCTTAAATAAACTCTCATTAAAAAGACTGCTTACTCTCAGACCAAAGACCTCCTTGCTGTCTGATTCACATTTCTGCCATCCAAGAATACTCTCCAAGGCTACGGAAACATCATCAATGGAATCTTTCCAAAAGCCTTCCAGCATTTCTCTATCAGCTTCCGTCACAAACACTTGGTCATACAGACTTTTTCCGTTTTCATCCAAGTTCTTTCCTCCTATGTAGGCAGTAGTCTTCGCTACCTCTTCATAGATGTCACTTTTTGTGATTGTCAATGTGAAATTTGCCATTCTTTATCTTTTTATAGAGTTTATAACCTAAAACGACTAACAAAACACAGAGTGCTCCAAATGACCAGATAGCGTATTTCATCTGAAACTGCTCCCACTTGGAGAGTTGTTTTTCTACTGGATAGGGAACCCTGACTGTATCTGACCTTGCGATAAATTGGAAATCCATATCCTGCTTATTCTCCAAGTTCATCTTCTCCAGTTTGAAGAAATCATAGATATATTCCCAATGCCATCGCTCTACGAAGATGGTATCTCCCTCTTTCCTTGTTGCCACACTATCCCTTACATAGGTGCTGTCACGCTTAACGATAGAATCCCACCTCAGGACGTTCTGTTTTGTTTTAGACGTGAAACTATCAGCTTCATAATGTGAAACTTCTGGTTTCATAGCGTGGAACGAAGACTTGCATCCCGATAGAAGAAATGCCACCAGCAAGATACCAATCACGTAGAGTGCTACTTGCCAAAAATAAGTATCATACCACTTTGTTTTCATAGGCTAAACATTGAAAACCTTCTTTGCTCTTGTTAGGAACTTTCGCCTTGATTCCAAGCCGTTAGTTCCACCATTGATGGTCTTGGTAATAGCCACGAAGCAATCACTATCAGCCAGTTGGTTCAGGTCGTGCTTCCACCACCACCACATCGCACTCTTGGTTGCACCCAAAGGCTTCTCCAGTAATTCAGGATGCTCCATGATGTCACCAGTACAGTGCTTGCTATTCTGATAAGCCTGATAGTTCGCCCTGCCTGTAATCTGTATCAATCCCCTACCACGATACTTATACCCGTCACCATCTTTCAGGTTTCCGAGCATATTCTTCAACCTACCAACATCATACTTGTGGAAGTAGTTTCTGTTGCCGAGTTCCTTGGTGTATCGCAGTTCACCACTCTCATGAGCAATCTGAGCCAAGAAGTGAGCCATACGTATAGGAGTATCAATATGATACACATCAGCATAACCATTAATGTAAGGCAGAAAATCATCCACCTTATCCTTGGCATTCGGCATAATAGCCAAAATCTGTTCTCTTGTTACCTTCATTACTTACCCTCCTTTACTTGTTTCATTATACTCGCAAGTTCGTCTTTAACTTTTGCTTCAAAGTTGCCCAACTTGGTTTTGAAATAAACGTTTACTCCGAATATCGCGCCAGAGTAAACCAAAGTCTGGCTGACGTACCAGAGTACACCATCCGACACTACATAATTGTTGAGAAAGAATGATAGGAATGTGAGGACAACACCGCTCAAAAGCATTCCTATAGCTGCACTATATTGCAATCCTTCACGTACATTTGGAGACATAACTTATCTTTTTTAAAATATTAATAATACGCAAAGATAAGTTATGCCTTTCAATTCATCATCTTATCCGTTAATGTTATGCCATATCTTGCTCGTTGGATGCAAACAGTCTGGGTCTTGAAGATATTCTATCGCCATCAACACTACCATTCCCTTCAACTCCTCTGCATCCTCACTATATCGCTCCAGCAGAACATGATGGTCGCTCCTCAGTAAATTCATAGTTACCGCCAAATCATAGATGGTATAGTCTGAAATATCATCCTTATGTTTATCGAAAATCTCCTTTATCTCTTCATCCGTGAAGAAAGGAGCCATGTGCTTGGTTCCATCAGCATCCTCATACCACATCTTACTGATAGCATCATCAGCAAAGTACTTGTCAAAATGTTCTTCACTCAAAACACCATGCACCATCGCACAAAGATGATGCACCTCTACATCGCTCAATTTGCATGAGAGATACTTACCAATAGCTTTAGCTATATTCAACATCTGTTCAGGAGTCATATCCTGCTGATACTTTTCAACAAACTCTATGAAATTCATATCTATAAAATTTAAAAGTTTATGATGCTGCAAAGATAAGAATATCTTCAACGCAGCACCATAAACTCGCAAATATTCCTGTAGTTATCTGAGTATCAGACAAATACAGTTACGATAAAAACACCTCCTTTCTTTATTCGTCCTTATATTTGGTTCGTTTCTCTTTGCCCCTCGCCCAGATGTCGTTTTTCTTGCGTTTCGACACCCTGCCGAGTACATCATTCTCGTAAAGTTCGGGCTTATCTTCCCTACCTTTAGTCTCCGTAGCTATACCATTATTGGGATTGCTACCTTGGCTGGTATCGGGTTTTCCGTTGCCATACCATTCCTTGTCGCTTGGTTTATCTGCAATCATACTATTATCTATTAAATTAATAACTAAATTAAGCAGCAAGCGGTGGGGTCTGTCCGTCAGGACTTACCCCCTGACCACTCATCATCTGCTGCAACATCGCCTGAGCCTTCGGATTGCTCTGTGATGCCTGAGCCACTTGTGCTTGCAACTGAGGAGAGAATCCTTGTGGAGTCTCACCATTCTGAATGGCTTGCTGGTTGGATGCAACCGATTGCAGCAACTCCTCTCCAAATGGGAAATCTCCTACTTGCAGCAACTGCTCCAGCGTGATAGCCTGATTCTGCCACAAGGTCATAAGGAACTCATTCGCCATCTGTCTATATACTGGTGTAGCCGTACTTTCCGTGATATTGATGTCAAACTCAACGTCTCGTATCTTCTTAGGGTCATAGTGCACAATCTGTCCTGCCCTACCCACGATATTGAAGTTACGAGCCACGTCATAGTACTGCTGCATATTCTTCACGGTCTTGTAAGCACCATCAATGATAAACTGGCTGAAAGTCTCCAAAATATCAAGTAACGACATAGTGGCATTCTGAGTCTGCTGAGCATAGAGCGAACCGCTCGTTCCTGATACTCCTGGCTTGCCTTGCAGCGCACCATTCACTCCCGAAATATCCTCGAAGAACTTCAACTGATAACTGAGCAAATCACCGATACCGATGTTTGTAGAGTTGTTGGCAACTTGCTGAGGAACCTGACCGCTCTTGTTTGGCTTGTATCTCACCACACCATTGAACCTACTCCACTCATCGCAGAAATCATCCCAACTCATATCGTCAGGCAGACAATCCTCAGGACAGAGCAGCACACCCTTGGCACTTGCACGCATGATGAAGTCATACATCGTGATAAGTCGGTTCACGTATCTCTGCTGGTCAATCACATCTTCCACGAAGCTGTGAATCTCGCCATCAATAAACGGATAGAACTTAAAGCAGTATGGATGCTCACCATGAGCATAAGGAGTCTCTCCTTCTCTCAGAATATCACCGAAAGGAGAAAGGTAGTAGAAATGCCAGTAGTCATCCATGAACCACTCAGCTTCAATCAGAGGAATATCCTCTTCCATCATACCAGCAGCCAGACCTCTACGCAATCTATCTCTATTCTCAGCATCTACAATATCAGGCTTATCCTCAATATCAATCTTGAAATCATCGCCATTGTTGTAGTCGTGGCATCGGTATCTCGGTTTACTCTCCTTGCGCCAAACCTCAATCACTCGGCAGAGCGAAGGGTTTGCAGGATTCATGAAGTCGATGGTCTTAGGGTCGAACTCACCGAATCGCTGGGTGCAGTCTGCAATCACGAAATCTCGGTTAGCCGCTAACCGGTATATCTCCTTCAACTTCCGAGCCTCAGCAGGAGACTTGGCAAACTCTCTCAGTACGTTGCCGATGGTAATGTCATGCACCTCACCCAAGCAACTTACGTCCCAACCACGGAAATCCCTCATATTGTTGTCTATGAAGAAATTGTTCGGGTTAACGTAATCCGTCCAGCAATCCAACCTACCTCTTCGCCATCCATACTTTTTCTTATAGATAGCAGTACCGCTTATCAGGAACTCTTCCATAGTTCGGGCATCCAGTTCCGTTTCTCGGTTCAGTTGTCTGTTACATTGCAGCACCACGCTCATGGTCTCGCCATATCGTTTCTCATCCTTATCTCTTGCATTGCACGTAGGTTCCTTGCTCTGTGAGCGATATACTCCCAGTACGTTTTTCACCAATCTACGGATAAGGTTATTCTTCAATGGCTCGCTACCCTGCTCACGGATATAGTCTTCCTCCTTGATACGTTTTTTGAAGCCACACTTGCTTTTGAACTCAATGGTATCTCCCCACTGGTCTCCATAGCAGTATCGCTTGTTTCTCAATCTTCGCTTACGGAAGTTATCCATATTGTTGTAGTATCGCTGAGCCTCCAGCAAGATAGAGAAAGCACGCTCGTATGGCTTGTCAAATCGGTTCTTGGATGCCTTCACGCTATCCAGTTCTTCCTTATCAAGCACCCTGCTCAACGATAGCAGTTTTGTTTCTTCTTTCTTCTTTGCCATAGTTTATGATGTTTCTGTAGGTTCAACAATATGCGCCAGTTTTCGAGCCACTCCAAGCAATCCGCTTGCGGTATCAGTATCGCCAAGACTGATGCAAGTAAGATAGCCAGCCATATATACGATGGAGTCCTTCAATGTTTCAGGCAAATCAATATTACCTTCACTTATAAAAGGCATACCCACATAAGTAAGCGATACGGTAGCCGTATTACTCTTGCTTGTGAAAAGTTCCAAGTACCGATTACCGCTATTATGAATGAGCGCAGCGATAGGTCGTTCAGGATTTCCCCTTACTCCGAATCGGCTGCACTGAATCTTGTAGGCATCATCCTCTTCTGTGATTATCTCTGCCGAGCGGTTCCAGTCACTCGCCTTCACGTCAAGGAGTCTAATCATGTCGGAAGGCAGATAGACGATTCCCACATAAGCACCATTTGTTTCAGCCCAAGCAGTATTCAATCCATCGAAAGTCTTACCATTCAGCATACTGGCAGGAGCATCCTTCAATATGATTCTTGCTGCATCTACTATCTTACTCTGAATCAACTCGCCTTGCGACAAGGTATCAGAATCGGTAGGAGTCAGCAAGCCAGCAGACTCTTGGTTTCTGTCCAAGAGTACCTTCACTTCTTTCACCAGTTCAGATACAGCATACGTACTCATTACTCTAAGCCTTCTAATTCAACACCCTTTTCATTAGCAATAGCCAAGATGTCTTCCTTGGTCTTCATCTTGGAACGGCTCACACAATAGGTCTCAGCCAGATAGTCCTTGGCATCCTCAACGTCTGTCACTACGTGTGTCTTCTTCTCGTCAGACACTTTCTTCTTTGCCTTGGCAGCAGCCTTCTTCTTTGCCTCAGCAGCTTCCTTCTTCTCGTCAATAGACTCAGCCAAGAAGAACTTGTCGTTGAACCAATAATGAGACTCGATAGCTTTCTGTACCTTTGGGTCTCTTGTCATATAGATACTACTACCCATCGTTTTACCCTCAAAGACAATGCGCATTCTCTCATCACCTACCATGACACTAAATGCTAAATCTGTACCAGCTTGATATTTATTAAACATGACTATACCTTATTATATATGTGTTACTAAAAAAAGGGATGGGGCAAGTGCCCACACCCCTCACTATTTAATGAATAAATTTGCAATACTACTTGTTTTTAGGCAGCAGCCTTGTTTTCTCCAGTCTCAGATGTACCCTCTGTAGCAGGAACCGCAGCAAGGCGCATACGAGCGTGTGCCTTAGGGTACTTCAAGTACAGACAAGCAACCTCCTGAATAACTACCGCATCGGTGTTGCGAATACCAGCCTTCTTCAAGTCGAGCACGTTACGAGTCCAAGACAAGTGTACTCGCTTAACCAAGAACTCAGGGTCAAGAGCAAAGCCACAGTCGCTCATACCGAAGATGTCAAACAACTCAGAGTGAATCATCAGAACCTCACCAAAGTCGGTCTCCCAACTCTTGAACTTCAAGTTCCAAACCTCTACGGTGTCCTTCAAGCGGAACTTGTCAGAATCAATCTTGCTGAATGCACTCACGAAGTCAGAACCAGCGATAATCACCTTGCGCTTGTTGCCGATGCCAGTGCCAACAAACAAGTCCTTGGAAATGTCAACCAACTCCAAATCTGTGATAACTCGCTCATTCTTGTTGTAACCCTTCTTCATATCATCAGTAGTTGCAACATGACCAACTTCAATATCCTTACCAGCCATCCACCAGATACCCTTAGTGAACCACTGGGCAGAGTTGTTCTTGGTAGTATGCTTAATACAAGCCATATCACCGAAGAGGTAAGTGCCCTCCATTGCAAGGCGCATATCGTAAATGCTATCCTCTTCTATGTCTGAGAAGTCCCAATCTACTCGCTTAGCAGCAATCTTGTTGAAGGTACTCTCCTCAATCTGAATCATAAAGTTCTGACAGAACTGAGTCTCAGAATCAGGAAGGTTGTTGAAACGACCAGTCTGAACATCCAACTCGCCGCAACTCTTCGCCATACGGATAAGCACCTGACCCTTCTTCAAGGCTGGAATGCCGATAGCCTGCTTGTTAACCAATTCACCATTTACTGCAAACACAATAGGATAACCCTCATTATCCTTGCCGCAAACACAAAGTTCCAAATCAGGAGTAGGAGCATCTTTAATAGTTGAATAAGCAACACCCTTATAGTTGGTAATTGCCTTCACATCTACCACTCGGATAGTATCATCCAGTGTGAACATTTCAGGGTCTTCCACCTTCAAGACCATAGATGTACCAGTACTCTTCACGGTGTCCTCATTGACAGTTGTCTTGATAGGACGAGTGCCGATACTCCAGTATTCTACCACAAACGAACTTGCAGACTTGGTTGTCGCATAGCGTGAAATCTGGTCAACAGGAGTAGCCATCGGACGAATCTTGGTAATCTTGTCGTTGATGTCGTTCTCATAGAACTCCGTACCTTTCTCGTTATAAGCTTCACGACCCTTGGTTTCGGTAGCGATACCATCATCCTGACGAGCCGCACCACCATTGCCAGCTTCATCGGCAGCAGTAGCACCGCCAGCCTCAGCCGCATGACCACTCTCGGTAGTACCGCCATCAGGCAGAGCCGCCTCAGCCATGACTACATTACCATTCACTCCAAAAATAACCGCCATAACCATCAGAAAAATGGAAAGCAGCCGATTAAATGTACTTTTCTTCATTGTTATTCTGAATATTAATTAAACATTATAATTTATCTTTTTACCTTATCGAATTATCGAATACGTGTTCTCTTCTCGTTTCCACGTTCCCAAATGTTACCCCTACGTGAAGCCCTGCCAAGCGCACCAAAGTCAGGCTGGTTATCCGTTGGCTTGGTCTCTGCATTGGCAGAATCAAGGTCGGCAGTACCATCGCCCTTCTTTCTCAGTTCAAGATTCTTGACGTGCTTGCTGTTCTTGCCACGAACCTCACCCTCATGGGCAGCATCAGCCACATCGGTATCATGATTCTTTGCCTTGATGAACGCAGTAATCATTTCCTCAGTAAACTTTCCCGTCACCACATTGCGCATAGTCTGAAAACATTGGTCGATAGCATTGTTCACCGCTTCCTCGCCATACTTCTCTTCCAATTTGTCGAAGACTTCATAGCTGGAAGGCATATTCTTGTCATACTCCTCCTGCAACTTCTTGCCGTTGGCAGCATTCTGCAAGAACTCAGACTGAGCCGATGCAATCTCGTCCGCATTGTCAGGGTCTGAATAGTAGTCAATAGCATCCTCGCCATGCGTGCGAATCAACTCAGCGTAAGGACTCTTGCCAGCCTTCATCGCTTGAAGGAAGGTAGCCGCCTCAGGGTCACTACCCAGCCAATCGCCCATCGCCTTCTCGTTATCCTTGTAACCCTGCAAAGCTTTCTGGTCGGCATCATAATCATCGTTGATTGCGCCATACATAGCTTCATCATCCGCATACTCCGTATCAGGATGGCGGGTCTTCAATCGCTCCAAAGCCAAGTCTCTCTTGGTCTTGGTGTCTTGCTGTTTTGCAGCACCAGCATTCTGCTCTGTATTTGTATTTTCGTCCATATATATATGTATAAATTTATAAATCAATGCCCAAAAGTAACGCTTTTCAACTTATTATTAATCTTATCCGTTAACTATACTTAATCATATCCGATTAATTTGGTTATTTCAATACATTTTTGTATCTTTGCCTCATACGATGAAACATAAAGGCTCACGATGTGAATTTACAAAGGAACGTGACGCTGACATATTGAGGGCTTACAAAAAGATTATATCAGTAAGAGACAATATAGGCATCTTGGAGATTGAGCGAAGACTTTTGCAATCTCCAAGCAAACGTTTTTGGGTTTCCTCTGACCGAGCATACAATGTCATTCTCAATATGCTCAATGGTAAATCCATCAGCAGCATGAATCCACAGAAAAGAGCAATGTTTCAGGAGATTTTCCGAAGATACAAGATTTATTCCAAGGAGCATCCTTCTCTCACCAAGATGGATGCCATTTGGCATGTGTGCAATCAGGAAGCACCGAGTTTCTATCTCACTCCAAAATCCATGCACGTCATACTTCATCGGGTGAGGAAGGAGGAGAAGAGAAGATGTTACGAACTTCGTCAGAGAAGATTGCGCTTTATGCAGGGTACATTATAATAATATGTATCACGCTCATAGGATATGATGGCATGGGTCTCTTTGAAGGTTGCTCTATTCAGAACCGACTAAGCTACCCATTCTTTCATCAGAACATCTTTCATGTAGCCATCAACCTCTATGTGTTTCACCAATGTTACCGAGCAATTCCTTGCAGTATCGGTCACATGGTAGCATTCTATCTCATAGCCGTAAGCTATCCTTTTGCATCTTCTGTACCAATCATCGGTCTCAGCGGATTTATCTATGCTTACATGGGCTTTATTGCTCCCTATGTAGAGAATAAGGTAAGATACAATCTCACCATTCTCCTATATATCAGTGTTGGAATCTTCTTCCCTTGCATGGCAGTTGGAGTCCACATCTATTGCTATGTACTTGGTCTGTTGTGGGGATATTTAAACGCACCGCTATGCCAAGACAAGTAACCGCCAAACTGACTGATGCACTCGACAAACACGTATTGGGCATCCTGCAAGAGAACGAGAAACGAATAAAGAAAATCAACACACCATTCAATCCCATCAAGGGTGAAGGGTGTGGAGATAAGCGATTCCAACTTTTTCTTCCTGACTTCCCGATTCAAAGCCAGCAGCTTCCTGTTTCGATGAAGAAGATTCCGCTCGTTAAGATGCTCATCGAGTTCGGTAGCTGCAAGGCGGTAATTGAGGAACTACACAAGGATATAGACGAGCCATACAACATAGAGGAAGAAATAGAGCAACTGGTAGAGCAGTTTACTCGCATCAGAATGAAACATGACCCATTCTTCTTCTTTGCCACGTTTATCTATATCAAACCGAAAGGTGGAGGTCTCCCCTTTCGCTTTGTGCTCAGAAGACCGCAGCGCAGACTGCTCAGGTGGCTGGAGGAACGAAGGAAAAAGAATCGCCCTATCCGTCTCATCCTGCTGAAAGCCCGACAATGGGGAGGTTCAACGGTTATTCAGATGTACTTCTTGTGGCTGCAACTCATGTGGCAGAAGGGTCTCAACTCGCTCATCGTGGCTCAGGTCAAGGACACGGCAGAAACCATCCGAGGAATGTTCGAGGAAGCTCTGAAAAACTTTCCTACCAAGTTCCTCTACGAAATGGGAGAAGCGTATTCTGAGAACGAACCGAAGTTTGTGGGTGTGGGAACATCAGGAAACGTAAAGAAAGTTCCTCAGCGATTCTGCAAGATTAAGGTTGGTTCTATGGAACGACCGCTATCAGCCAATGGTGAAGACTACAACTTGGTTCACCTTTCCGAGGTGGGTTTGTGGAAAAAGACAGACGGTAAATCTCCTGAGGAGGTAGTACAGAATGCTACCAATGGTATCTTGTACCGACCATATACGATGATTGCCTATGAATCCACCGCCAATGGTACTGGCAACTTCTTCCACAAGGAGTGGCTTGCAGCAGTCAAGGGAGAATCTCAGTTTGAGCCATTCTTTGTTCCTTGGTACGAGATATACGATATGTATCATCTTGAATTTGAAAGCAAGAAACAGAAGGTAGAGTTTGCCAAATGGCTATACGAGAACCGCAATAACACCAACACGATGTCAGACCGAGAAGAGCCAGGCACCTATCTTTGGAAACTATGGAATCTTGGTGCTCCACTTGAAGCCATCAACTGGTATATTGCCGAGCGCAAGAAGTTCACCGACCATGCCGATATGGCTGCTGGCTACCCTACCGATGATATTGAGGCATTCAAGCATTCAGGAGCCAAGGTGTTTGCCGAAGACAAGGTTGACAAGTTCCGCAAGGGATGCCGTTCACCTAAATTCATCGGTGATGTTTATGGTGACGGATATAAGGGAAAGAAGTGTATGCAGAATGTCCGATTCTGTGAAGACAAGCAGGGTCAGTTGTGGATATGGAGCAAGCCTGAAACCTTTGATGATTGCAAGGTGATAAACCGCTATCTGGTCGTAGTGGATATTGGTGGACGTAGTAAGAATGCCGACTGGTCTGTTATCTGTGTCTTCGACCGCTACTGGATGATGGAAGGCGGCAAGCCGTATGTGGTAGCCCAATGGTATGGGCATATTGATATGGACTTGCTGGCATGGAAGGCTGCTCAGATAGCCAAATTCTACAACGATGCTCTATTGGTTATTGAATCCAACACCTTGGAGACGAAAGACAAGGAGCATATCTTGGAAGGTGGTGACCAGTCTGAGTTTATCCTGAATCAAATCAAGGACGTATATGACAATCTCTACGCACGCAAGCAGAGCGAATCAGACATCAAGAATAAGGTTCCAGTGAAGTACGGATTCCATACCAACGTGGCAACCAAGCCAATGGTTATCTCAGTATTGGTTCAGGTTATCCGTGAACAACTCTATGTAGAGCGAGACGATAGATGCTTAGATGAATATCTCACCTACGAGAAGAACGGAACAGTATATGAGGCAGCAGACGGAAAGCACGATGATTTGCTCATGACCAGAGCCATCGGACTCCACATCTGTTTCAATGAAATGGAAATGCCTAAGATGATTGAATATAAGACAAGAGTAATGACAAGAAAGGTTTCTGTTTCGGCAGCAACCATCATATAGTTCAAACTAAATAATTACGATTATGAAAGTAACAAAGATTTTCAAGCGCATCAAGTGCGAAATCATGTACCGCCAAGCTACGGCTAAGGCAGACTACGCATCCAAGAAGAACAATGGAGAAATCTTCTATGTTCTTCCTACACAGAAGGGCAACCTGATGATTATGAACCGCTCACTATTCGAGACGTTCAAGAGAACAAAACTGGTTGACAACGACATGAAGACCAAAGACCTCTTCAAGGATTGTGTCTACCATACAAACTGCAAGAGCAAGAAGGGTAAGGCGAGCCGCAAGCGTAAATTCCTCAGATGGAAAGGCTTGATTTAGAAGTTAACAGATAAGAGATAGGTAGAGAAATTTCTGCCTATCTTTGCCTATTATATAATAATATATACGTATATGGATATTTATAAGATTGTTAAAGGCAATAGCTTCAACCTTTTCATTAAGCTTCAGAAAGCCTACATCAGCAAGAATAAGCAGATGTTGGAAGATATTGACGTAGCTGCCATCAGTAATTTAGAAGTACACCTTACTGATGCCTTTGGAGAATGTGTAGAAAAAATGCCTTTTGTTCAGAGCGGAACAAATAATAGTGAAGTAGAGCCGAGTGACATTTGCGTCAAGTTTCCACCATTTCTAAATGAAGGACTATATGGCATTACCATTCGTGGCAAATACAATGGGAACGACATCTGTAGCATCGAGCACCGCCTTTTCCGTATCGTGGAGCGCAATGGAAAGTCACATATTCCTCTCGGCATCGTAGAGGGTGAAATGGGAGGTATGTACAATGCGAAGTACTGGATAGAACTGAACACAAAAGAAGATGTCATTTTCTCTTACTATGGTGCTTTATCCACCACAGACCCTAACAAGGTTAATGTCGAATACTTACAACAATTCTCAGGTGTTCTCTCTGGACAAACAATAACCATCAGTACAACCGAAAATGAAGACATCATCTGGGTAGTATCATCTGTTCCTCTCACATTCCTTCAAGGTGGTTTGCCATTGGAAATGCAGCAGAGTAAGATAGGAGAACTATACTATTATCATTCCGATGAATTGATTTCAGGCAATTCCACAATAACGATTATATAACATAAAATAATGTAAATATGTCAGAACAAAGATATAACGGAACAATCGTTTCAGGTCGAAAAGATGGTAAGTTGGCTAATTCCGACAACATCTTCGACAAGGACAGAAGAAAGATGCAGTCTGACATCAATAAAGAAATGAAGGCTCGCACCGACAATTCTTTTGATTCCTTAAAACAAACCAAACAAAGTGCAGAGGATGGTGGCGAGAATGTTATCACTCTAACCCGTCATGATGGTACGTCCGAGCAAGTTAAGTTCTACAATGGTAGTAAAGGTAGCAAAGGTGATAAGGGTGACAAAGGTGATAAGGGTGACAAAGGTGAAGTTGGTATGCAGGGAAACAGCGGTGTAGCCGATGCGAGCAACAAGACCTTAGTCAATGATGCTATTACTGGTGGCGAAACCGACTTTCTTTCAGCCGAGGTAGGCAAGTTAGGCATCCTAACCTACGACTGCTCAAAAGGTGGAACCGTAACCCATATTACTCTCCAAGATGCCATCAACTCTGTTCCTACCACATTTCAGAAGGTAGGTCTAACCATCACCTACAAATCAGGTAATACCATCTACCGCTATACTTTAAAGGCAAATGCATGGTCAGCAGACCCAGTAAACTGGTTTTCTGTAGAAGACAAAGTCAACGACTTAGCAGAAGAAAAGTTCGACAAGGAAAATATTGTCCAGGAGTTCGGTGATTCTGAGGATAAAGTAGTCTCTCAGTTTGCTCTCCCTTTCCGCTATATTCAGAATGAGGAATTTATCTTTGCCAAGGTAGATGCAAATGACAAACTTCTCTTTGGCATTGAGTGGGATGGTACTCCTATATTTGGCAAGACAAGTGCAGTAGAGGACAGATTGCAGTCACAAGTAACTCATCTTGCAGAGAAAGTAGCAACCATCATGGGTGATGAGGACACAACCAATGTCATTGACACCATGAATGAGTTGAAGACCTTCTTTACCAACATTGAGAACTCTCAATCTTTGACAGATATACTGGCTAATCTTGACAACGTAGCCAAGAACCTTGATAAGACAACTATCAAGGATGAGGAAGGTAATGTGCAAGAAACTCCGTTCAGGGTTATTGAGAACAAAGAGTTCCTTTGGGCTGTAGTTGATTCAGAAGATAAAGTAGTTTTTGGTATCAGAAGAGACGGGCAAACCATTTGTAAAATCCATGCAGTCAATGCCTTGAATCAAGTTATCTCTCTGCTTCAATCAGACCTTGATTCATTGCTAGAGAAGGTAGGTACAATAGATACCAACCTCAAAGAACTTCTCGATGTCTTCTCTTTGCAGGAGAATCCTGAGTATATGGCAGTAGAGAAAGATGCGGACGGAAAGGTTCTTGCTGCAACTTACAATGATGGAAGTCACTATTCTCATAACTTGAAGTCTGAGACTATTGATACTAAGGTTGATAAAGAAGAAGGCAAGTCTCTCATTAATGAAGATGTGGCTGATGCTCATAGTACTTTAGAAGACCCTGAGAGCAGAACTGAGATTACAACAGATTCAGATGGTAAAGTGATGTCATATCGTGATGTAAATGGAGTTAAAAATGAACTGGCTGGCTTTAACTCTTCACAATACTATAAAAATAACGAAAAGAAAGAATGGATAGAAGAGAAAGATGTCCTTCCTATCGTAAAAAATACTGATGGAGATATACCTTTGAATATCATGGGTGGAATTACGGACCATAATACCATCAATTTGCTTGTTCCTTCCGAAATAAAGAAAACATTCAGTGATGGAGTAAATAGTTTCTCTCCACCTAATGCAGGATATGAACTATCAAACAGAATTGCATGTAAGGCAGGAGACTGGTTTTCTCGTACTGGTACAGCAACAGGTATGATTATTGTCACAGATGTTAATGATAAAAATGGAAAGAGATTATTCAATTCTGATGGTTCAACTCTAGGCAGCACCTTTCAGATTCCAGATAATCTTACAGATGTCAAATACATACGTATGGCTGTTGATGCAGAAGCTGCCAAGGCAGGTAATGTTGCTATATGTAAAGGTAAGAATGCTTTTGAAGGTGAACAGAAGGGAGACTTCTTGACAATAGATAAGTTAAGGGTGACTTCATCTAATATGCCAAAGGATTTGAAATTCATAAAGACTTCAAATGGAGATTATTATGAATTATACATTGATGAGTCAGATTTCTCTGTTAAAGCCAGAAAAGTTGACCCTTCTGTAATTACAGAATTACCTGATGATTTCCCAGTGTTTAATTGCATTGGAGACTTTTCAAAGTATTTCAACTTTTGGGTAGCTATGGTTGATAACAAATATTTGGTAGTGAGAAATCAAAATGGAGTTATAAACTATCTGAAACTTGGAGCAAATGCTTATAGTTATGCTGAGTTCAGAAAAGAAACAACCTCTGGTGGAATACCTCGTTATGTTGTAATGTTTCCATATACTTCATATAGTGGAATTAAAGGAGAAAAAGGATTGACTATTTACGACAAGGATTTTAATGTAATAGACACAAATATTAAAGTTGATTTAGCACCTGATGCTCATGACTTTATCTATTTGGATGATAATCATTTCATTATTTTCTGTTATGGAAAATCTAAAAGCATAACAATAAATAAAAATGAGGAATCATTGGTTGTTACTTCTTACAGCTTGTTGATTCAGGAAATTAAAAAAGAAAATGGTGTTTGGAAGCAGATAGCATCATTTGATGCAAATGACTATCCACTTCTTCTCACAGACGGAATACATGGTAAAAGTCCAAGTATTACTGCCCATTGGAACACTATTCAACTTGACTACGATGGTAATCTCCTTGTTAATATGCGAGACATGAATTGTTTCTGGAAAATCAAGAGAACAGTGGAGAATAATGGAAATGTTGTAATAGGTTCAAAAACTAAAGATTACAATGAGGCAGTTATAGGAAGAGTTGGAGGCTTATATAATTCTGCTTATATAGATTCAAAGAGAGTGCTTGATGAAGGATTTATGTTTACTGATGTACCATCATCATTAAATGATATTTCTCTTGATGAGATTCCTTTGTGGAAATTCTATCACGAGCATGATACAACTTATTGGGGAAAGAAGAATATAGGAGGACATGAATATCCTACATACATACTCTTCGATAATAATATGTGGACAGGAGAATCTCCTACAGGCAATTATTATGATATTAACCCGAGAAATAATTATAAAAACAACCCTGATGGAAATAATGATACACATTTTGTAATCAGCAAGTCTGATAATGGAACTTATGATGAAAAAATGGTTTCACGTATTGTCCAGTTAAGTATAGATTGGGAAAACCATCTTATCAAAGATTATAGGGTATATGAAATTCCAAAGAAATATTCTTATACACGTGGTTCTGTACAGATGTTTGAAGAAGGTGTGCTTTTCATATCTTGGGCTGACCAAAATTTCTGTGGGTTATTTGACTTCAATGATGAACAAACGATAGTTGAAGGCAAACTATACAAGAATGGCAAGATGCTCTTCTTTGCACAAAAGGCATCTTATAGAGTACATGGATATAAATAATATATTAAAAAAATTAAATTATGGGAAAATGTTTTGTAACAAGATTATCTGGTTCAACCAGTAACAATGAATTGCTTAGATTGGGAGAAATGAGAATTAAACTCAAAAAGATTACTTCTCCATCAGAAAAAACGCAGGTGTTTTCAGTTACAGCAAAAAAAGACACCAATCTTGAAATAATTGGTGATGGATATTTTACAGACAGTAATCTTTCTGAAAACAAAGGTAAAACAATGACAATACCAGCAGATTCTACACAGAGTGTATTTGTTAGCAATAATAATTTAGAAATTGCAATACTAGATAAATATAGTATTTCTTCTATTGGTGTTAACAAAAATACTGTAGAACCGAATATGTCTGTCTGTATTGATGACTTTAAGTATTCTGGATTATTAACTTATATGAGTTTAATTACTGCTGAAGTGTCTGGAAACATTGATAGCCTTATAAACTGTAAAGGTTTAACATTAGTAGATTTACCTAAATCATCCGTTTATGGTAATATTGCTAGCTTAAAAGATATAAACACTCTTACCAGTGTTGTTTTGGCTTCTACACAAATATCAGGTGATATAAGTAATTTGAAGAATCTGACATCTTTACAAGTTTTGCATCTATATAATACTAATGTTTCAGGTGATATAAGTAATTTGAAGAATCTGACATCTTTACAAGTTTTGTTATTAGATAACACAAATGTTCATGGCGACATAGGTAGTTTGTCAGGCTGCAAATCATTAAATATTATTAAAGCATATAATTCTGCAACTCCTTTTACTGGAGAGATAAATGCTTTTCAGAATATACCTAACCTGAAGGAAGTGAGTCTGAAATATTCGAGATTGTCTGGAGATTTAGCAACCCTACCAGCATCTTGCAAGTTTGTTTCATTCCAAAAAGACTCTGGTTCGTCATTTACTTGGGGAACACGTGCTCCTTCATCAAAGATAGTTGCAATCGAAGGAAATGCTAGCCTTACTAACATCGACAAGATGCTTCAAGACCAGGCTCAGTGTCAGATTGGATTTACCTCTTCTGATGCAGTTGCCTACAAAACTATCTCGGTTGCAGGAAACCGCACCTCTGCATCCGATGATGCAGTAGCAACCTTGCAACAGAAGGGCTATACTATCAGTATTGCAAATGCTTAGTAGTTTAACATTAAAGTAAAGAAAGGAAACAAGATATGAATAAGTTAACAAAGAAGTATAAGGTAGTACATGAGGGAACCAAGATGGTGTTCCCTCTCACAGAGGTAGGTGACAATGCTGAGGTATTCCCATCAGTAAATGCCACCGCAGTAGAGTTTGACACATACCCAGAAGCTAAGGCTTACGTAGATGAGCATAACTTGGTGTATGAGGAGCCAAAGTATGGAGAGTAAACCATATACTGATAAAGAAAAGGGGAGTGTTGCTTAGCACTCCCTTTTCTTATATTCATTCTTTATATTTTCTGTTCTTATTTTAACTTAGGCAGTTCATCATCATCTACTGCATCAGGTAATTGGATAACCAAGCATTCATTTCCTGACTTCTTTAAGCATAAACTGCTAATAAGAAGGAACAGAAAATCAATAATAGGCAGGTATATACCCATAAGAATATAATCTGAAACTGGTGCTTCATGATGTATTGCTATTGCAACAAATGCAGCATCAATAATTATACAACCAAGTACACCTATAATATAATATATAATTTTATTCTTCATAAGTTTGAAAGTTTGATTAGTGCAAAGATAACTAATTATTTCGATTCGTCTCTATCAATTAACATTATTAACACTCGAAACATCAAAGAACTTCTCACACAGCATCCCCATCATATAGCATGGTTCTTCGCTCAGCATATCTATTCCATCTTGCTCGCAGATATGCGCTACCACATGAAGAAGCTCATGTCCAATGGTATTGATGATGCTACCATCAGATTCACACTCCCCAATGGCAAGCACACTCCTTCTTTCTGATAGGTTGGAATAGGTAAGACCTCTGTCTGCACTCTGCTTAGTTAAATGCTCGTATGCTTCTGATAGCGGATTTCCGTTGCATCCTATATCAGAAAGAGCATGGCATATCTCATCGGCATCAGGTGGCTGATAACCTATGAAACATACTATGCTCCAATCGTACTTCGGGAGTTCAATCACTCTTCTCATCATAACACATCTTCCCAAGGAATAGGCACACCATTATGGCAGCAGTCGGCATAGAATCGGTTAAAGATAAAACCATCCTTCTGGTCGACATCATCCACCATATCCTTGATGAACTGAGCCAACTGCTCCTCATCCTTGATGGAAGACTTGTAGAAGTCTGCCCTCGCCATATTCGCCACATATACATGGTCGTAGCCAGCTTTATTCTTTACCTCTACTCCCTGACCAAGCAGAAGGGAATCCACCTTCTCCTTATCCCAAAACGAGATACTTACATCACGCTTGGAGGAAGGGTCATACTTGTACATCAGGCTTACCGCCCACTCGCACATCTTCTTGCTGAAATGATAGCCATTGTATCTGAGATAGGCAACCATTGCCTCAGGCTTGATGTCATACATATCCAATGGCATTCTGCATTTTCCCATATTGCTGAATATTAAAGGGAGTCTGGTCACGACATAAATGTCACTACCAAAACTCCCAAGTTAAACATTAGCGACCGCCACCGTTGTAGCCGCCACCACCTCTTTCACCATAGCGGTTCGGGTAGTTCCAATCATCGTTGACGTTGTTGAATCTACGTCTGTTCTCACGCTCTTCACGTTCCTCACGCTCTCTTCTCCAATCGTCACGATAGTCAGGCATACGTTCACCCATACGCTCCTGCTTCATCTTTTTCAGACAAGACATAGCCTTGCTGCCAAAACCAAGCATAGACTCGATGTTTTCATACAAATCATCGAACTTATCTTCTGTAATCTCAATCATTACCATAGCTATAAGATATTAAAGTGAATAGATAGGTAGGAGATTACTTGCTCATGGTCTGCTGGAGCCATCCCATCATCTTGTCAATCTTGCCCTCAATGCCTGAAACCTTACCTTCCAGTTTGTTGATTTTCTCGGTCTGTTCCTTCTCCTTGGCTATCTGGGGGTTGAGTTGCTGTAGCATTCCCTCACAAGATTCTACTACCCTCTTGTTGTAATCTACGCTCTCCAGTATCGCCTTGGATTGTCTCAGCATGGCATCCACCTCGGCACTCATGGCATCCTTATTGTCGCTAACCACAAGGTTCTTGTCGTTGGCTATCTGTCCGTTTGCTGGCAGTTGCTTGAAATCCACTTCCTCGTCACCCAGCTTCACCTTCACATCAACCACAGTTTCCATAGGATGAGGTGTGAAGCCGTTATTGAAGGTAGGGTATTTCGTCTGAGGGTTGCTTACTGAAACCACCTGACCGACTCGCAAGTTCGGGTTTTCGCCCTTGTCGAGAACATAAAATAAGGAATTAGTTCTTAAACCTTGAAACATAATATAATCTCCTATTATCTATTCTTGTTAAACAATACCCGACATCATCTGTAGGGTGTTAGTATCTCTCTCAAACCAGAACTGATAAACACCAGTTCCCTGCACGTCTGCAACCGTCAATGGTGCGCCATTATACTTGGTCACAGCCTGAGTACTTCCGTTGGTCTCGAAAAGGATAGGCAGCGTACCAGTCGTTCCAGTCGGAATAGCCTGCATCAGGTTAACGAAAATCGTTCCTCTGTAGCTGGCATTCAGGAAGGCGTGGTTTTTGAACGAGAAAACAACATTGTTGGTGTTCACCACCACGCCCGTAGAAGCGATAGCTGCCGAACCATTACGATTCACCCATGTGTAAGGTCTTAACCATAACATAGCAGCCTCCTTTCTTTAACCCCAGAATCCTGCATTGTTAGCAGCATTCAAACCATACAAGCCTGCCTGATAAGCCACGCAGTTAGGAACCGCAGTAAATGGGCTATAAGGAGTGGTTACGGTCTCAGGCAACTTACACTTGATACCAGCCACCTCGTTCTGCAAGCCAGCCAATACCGCATTGATAGGAGCCACCGCCTGACCAACAATCTGAGAGGTCATAGCAGAAGACTTGAAGGTGCTATTCTCCTCACGGAGTGCATCAATCTTGTTCTGCATTTCACGCATTTCAGCTTGCTTCTGACCATCAACGATAGTCTGAGTACTCTCCTTGATAGCGTTGTGCAAGTCACAAGTCTGTCGCTGAGTCTCGTAAGCTACGTTAGAGAAACCACGCTCCTGACCAGTAGCCACATTGTTGATGGCATTCTGCAAGGTTCCAGTCTGCTGGCAGATAGCCAAGCGGTTCTCGCAGCAGCAGTTAGCAATCTGTTGAGCAATCTGCATATTACCCTGCTGCAAAGCATTGATAGTCTGCATACCGCTCATACCAACCTGATTACCTACATTCTGAACCTGAGAGGTCAAGGCAGAAATAGCACTCTGAATCTGACCTTCGGTGCAGTTCAACTGGGTAGCCAAATTGCTGAGTGCATTGCGGTTACCACCGATAGCATCCATCAGGAGACCACGACCATAGTCATTGTTAATCTCGTTGGCGAGACCACCACGACCATTATTGCCGAAACCTCCCCAGCCATTTCCACCCCAGCCCATGAGGAAGAAAAGGAAGATTACCCACATGAACCATCCACCTTCGCCACCGAAACCATTGTTACCCTTCATGGCAAGGAGGACATTTGGGTCAACACCCTGCTTCTGGAGCAGAGGCGCAAGAAGACCGAGCATCCCATTGTTAGATGTGGAGCCTTCATTTCCGAATACATACGTTTTACTTTCCATATTATCCTGAATCTTTTGTTAAACATAAAATGATACTCACTCTGTAACGTTACGGACACAAAGATACGAATAATATGGATAGGTATTGATAAACTCGTAAAAGGTTGTTTAAGTGTGTGAATAGCAGCGATTTATGATTACGGAAAAGGTCATAAGAATATAGGAGAGGCTATTTAGTTTCTCCTATATGTATCAGTTTTGTTATTCCTAAATAGTTATACCGTACTTCTTTGCTTGCTTACGGAAGAAAGCCTTCTTATTAGCAAAGAATCGGATAAGGGATTTATTCCATTTTTTCTCATGACCAAACTGGTCGTGGATGCCTTCTGGTATCTTGCCATCGTGAACATACTTCTCGAATGACGAGATAGATTTACCCATTTCGTGGGCACACCAACCCTTATTGGCTTGCGTATCATTCATCATGGCAGTAAGAAGTGCTACCAGTTCCAAGTCCCCTTCTGACAGACCACAAGGTATTGGTTTGCCTTCTTCTTGCGCTACTGCTGATTCATGCGCTTTATCAGCAAGAGCACGAAGTCCTGCCTCTATGATTTTGTAATTTACTAATTGCGACATACATATATAAAATTAAAATGAGTGTAATCAGGAAAATATCACAATAATACATATCTTTAGTGATAACAATAGAGCCGAACATGATGTGTATCACATTGACTCCTGCTATATACAAGAGAGGGATTCGCCATTCTACACACAATCTATGCAACACCTGCCCTTTCCAAAGGGAAATAGGGTAAAGGATATAAGTGATGAAATAGAAGAACCAGACAGGTTCCTCGTTCTCTTCATACCATAGTGTAATCTCAATATTGTTGTCATAGAATTGAGATACACCGTACCATCTGATAAGCATGACCAAGATTGGTGCATACTTAAAGTAAAGTAAACCTGTTGGCGGAATTAAAAAACCGCCTGAAAATTAGTATATTTTTATGGAGAAA
>OGIG01000589.1_pt1 | contig 31681 bp, 33 predicted proteins | sample 1571601 | NCBI WGS metagenome assembly OGIG01 (sample SAMEA2581953, study PRJEB24529) | metagenome | biome: Human gut stool | place: China | collected 2011 | reverse complement strand
TTTGCTTATTTTAACACAAAAAAGCTCTCAAAAATTTGGTGATGTCTTAGGAATCATTATTTACCAATCCTAATTATACTCGATGGGCATACGCTTTGTCTCTATTCTTGACATTGGCGACAGTTAAATGGATGGATGCGCATCGTGACAAGATACAACTGTCATATAAAATCCTTGTAGGCTATAGCATTGTGGCGTTGGGCGTGTTTGCTTTTTCTGTGTTGCGAGGGGATGGGCTTCAAGAAAAGGTGAATCAATGGCAATTTTCGTTTTATCTTTTAGTACTGATTGTTTCATTGGCTTGTTTGTCAACTTATGTCATTAGCAAGAAGTCATATAAATCGTTGCAGTATGATATTCTTATTTGTGCCAGTTTACAGATGATATGTTTCCATATTCTGCGTTCCGATGCAGGATTCTCTCTGGTTGACGATAAAGATAGAGCAGATATTGTTCGCCCTTATTTGCTAGATAACAAGCTTCCAAGAAAAGACAGTGATGCGTCCATGCTTTATCGCACAGCGTTTGAGTCTCGTTATCCGAATTTGGGACTGTTGATGAACCGTCCAAGTGTATCTACATTCCATTCTGTGCTTAATACAAACCTATATAAGTTTACAACCATTACCGATAGCAATCATGTGGAGTTTTCCAACACCTTTGTACCAAAAGATTATAAGCCCAGTTTTTATGCCTTGATGTCGGTAAAAGAAAAAATAGAATACAACGACCAAGGCTATAAGGTTGTGGGAAATAAAGATTATATCCCTATGGGATTTACATACGACACTTATCTAACTGAGGATGTTGTTGACTCCATGCTGAATGATTCTGACAAGCCAGATGTTCCGTATGCCATGTTATCCCATTTGGTTGTACCAAAAGAAAAGGAGCACATCTTTGTTAAGTACTTGAAAAGAGGTAATTTAGTGGCCGAGCCTTATAATATGGACAGTGTTGTGACAGAACGAAGAAAGAATGCCTCAGATAGATTCATAGGAAATACTCAGGGCTTTATCTCTGACATAACTTTGACGAGGGACAATTTTGTGTTTTACAGTGTTCCTGCGGATAAGGGATTCACGGCTTATGTAGATGGAAAACAATCCGTGTTGCATAAAGTGAATTTGGGACTATCGTCCGTGTTTGTTCCCAAGGGTAAGCATGAGGTGCAATTTAAGTTTATGCAAGCAGGCATGAAAGAAGGAATGATGGCTAGTGTGGCAATGCTAGTGATATTGCTGCTTGTAGGCTGGAATGAAAAAATAAAGTTGAGAAAAAAATTGATTGATATACAATGAAAAAAGTATTAATATTGGCAGGCGGTACAGGTAGTATTGCCTTACAAACTGGGTTGCATCAACTTTAGGGCAACTTTAAAGTATGTAATAAGCATATTGCTTGCAATTTGAAACCACTCTGACTTTTTTGAGTAGACTCATATGATTTTTTATGAAATGACGTTATGGAAATGACAACAAAAGATGAATTACAACAGGTGATATCTCAATGTAGAGAGATGTTTGTGGAGAAGACTCAGGATTATGGCGCTTCTTGGCGCATTATGCGCCCCAAGTCCATAAACTGACCAAATTTATATCAAGGCAAATCGGATTCGAACCTTAGAGGAAACAGGCGAGAATCTTGTCGGAGAAGGAATAGTTCCTGAATTTATAGGCATTGTTAATTATGGCATTATGGGACTTATCCAACTGAAGCTTGGATATGCTAATGATGTCGATATGGACAATGATAAGGTGATTGAACTTTATGATTCTTATATATGTAAAACGTTAGAGCTATTGGATAAGAAAAATCATGATTATGGGGAGGCGTGGAAACTTATGAGAATTTCAAGTTATGTTGATTTGATATTGATGAAGATAAAGCGAACCAAACAAATCGAAGACCATGACGGCAAGACATTGGTGTCAGAAGGTATAGATGCTAATTATATGGATATAATCAATTACAGTTTGTTCGGTTTGATAAAATTGTTTTGTGAGGAAAAATAAAATTAATGAATAATAATATAAAATCAAAAACATTATCAGGATTAGTGTGGCAATTTTTGCAGAAGACAATTTCTCAGCTGTTTAGTTTCGTTATAACAGTAGTATTAGCTCGATTACTAGCTCCTGAAGATTATGGTGTGGTGGCGTTGGCTTGTATGTTTAACATCCTTGTGGGTATATTTATCTCAGGAAGTATGGATGCAGCCTTGATTCAAAAGAAAGATGCGGACGAGTTAGACTATAATACAGTATTTTACTCTTCACTCTTTATGAGTTTTGTCATTTATGGTGTAGTATATTTTGGATCGCCATATTTTGCAAGTCTATATCATAACGACTTGATTTGCCCTGTGATGCGTGTCTTGGCTCTTACCATGCCAATTGGTGCTTTGGCGATGGTACAAAATGCAGTCATTTCTAGGCAGATGGAGTTTAAAAAGTTCTTTTGCTCCAGTCTTATAGGTCAGGTAATTTCAGCTGTTATAGGAGTTGTGATGGCTTACCAAGGGTTTGGACCTTGGGCTCTTGTCGCTCAACAAATTGCCAGCACGATAACAAATACCATGGTCATGTTTTGTATAGTGAGATGGCATCCAAAACTGCAATTTTCATGGGATAGATTTCTTATTTTATTTAATTTTGCTTGGAAAAAAACGACGTCAGGTTTTATTGGGACATTGTGTGACCAGCTAAAAGGTTATTTGATAGGTTTTAAATACACGACTGCAGACTTGGCTTTTTTCAATAGAGGCGAAGGACTTCCCCAGATGTTTAATACTAATATTTCGGGTACGATAAATACTGTACTATTTCCTGCTTTATCTCAGTTGCAAAATGACAGGGAGGCAGTAAAGCGAGGTATGAGACGAGCAATGATGACAAGTAGTTATATATTGTCTCCTATATTTATTGGTTTGGCTGCAACGTCAGACAAGATAGTCCCTTTATTGTATTCATCAAAGTGGAATCCAGCGATACCTTTCATGCAGTTGGCTTGTTTTACAAGTATAGTTGTCGTTCTGAATAATGCGAATTTGCAGTCGATTTTTGCTGTAGGGAAATCTGGTGAAGTATTGAAGCTGGAGTTTTATAAAAAGCCGGTAATGATAGCCTTGTTGTTTGGAGGTATTTATTTCGGGCCAATTGGCATTTCGGCAGCCATGTTTCTGTATAGCTTTTATGTACTTTATATGAATACAAGACCTAATGTAAAGTACTTGAATTATTCTTTATTAGAGCAAGTTAATGATGTAAAATATGGACTTATATTTTCTTTTGTTATGGCACTGGTAGTATATGGCGTAGGATTATTTATTGGCAACATTGTTCTGTCTTTGTGTATTCAGATTCCTTTGGGCATTGCTATCTATGTAGGCTTGTCAGAAGCAATAAAACCTGAGGCATATATTTTCGCAAGGAGTATTTTACTGGAACAATATCGCAAACGTTTTAAAAAATAAAAAATGATGATTTTTCAAAAACTAAAGTATTTGATAGAACCTTTATATAATAAGGTAAGGGAATTTTGCATAAAATGTTTTTATTATCTTCCTGTCAAGTCTAACAAAATCGTGTTTATCCAAGGTTGTGGTGGAGGTTATCGCTGTAATCTAAAATATATAGCTGAAGAGATTCATCGTCAAAATCTTTCATACGATATGGTGTGGATGGTAGAGCGTTATGATATAGAGATACCCAAATTTATTCGTAAGGTGAAGTACAATAGAATAAGAGCGGTGTATGAGTTGGCGACAGCTCATGTCATGATAAATAATTCTAAGTCGTTGTATCCAGTTAAGAAAAAGAAAGGGCAGGTGTTCATTTACATTCCTCATGGTCAACCAGGGTGTAAGTGTGCTGAAGGTGATGCAGTCTTGCCAGAGAATTGGATTAAGAACAGCAAACGGCATTCTGTCTTGACTGACATTTTTGTTTCAATGGGGACATATCATACACAAGTACTGAAAGATACTTTTTGGGTTCCTAAAAATGCAGAGATATGGGAAATCGGATTTCCTCGCAATGATCAATACTATCACGATTCTTCTATGAAGCAAGCAGAGATACGCAGTAAACTAAACATTCCGGATGGAATGAAGATTGCTTTCTATGCTCCGACATTCCGTGATAGTGGAACTACGGATGCCTATGATTTGGACCTTCATCGTGTTTTGGATACATTAGAGAAAAAGACAGGAGATAAGTGGATGTTTTTTATAACACTGCATCCTTGTTTTGAATGGTTTAAACATCCTCCATACGATTTTGGAGAGCGTATTTGGAATATGACATATTATACTGATATCCACGAGCTATTATTGATTGCGGACATAGCTATAAGTGATTATTCAAGTGTGGCGTTGGATTTTAGCAATACTCGTAAACCGGTATTCCTCTATGCTTCCGATATAGACAAATATACGGCCATGCGTGGCTTGAAGCCGATGTATTATCATTTGCCGTTTACTTTAAGTAAAAATAATGATGAGATAGAGGTTGCAATAAAAAAATTCAGCATGGCTGATTATTCAAGAAAATTAGATGAATTCTATCAGGTTTATGGTAGTTTTGATGATGGTCATGCTTCGGAGAGATTTGTTAGTAAATTAAAACAATTAATTCAATGATAAAAATATCCATAATAATTCCAGTGTACCAAGTGGAACAATATATTGAAGCTTGCTTGAATTCTGTTGCATCTCAAACAATGACAAAAGAATTGGAATGTCTTGTGGTAGATGATTGCGGAAGTGATGGAAGCCTAGATATTGCAAAGAGGTTTATAGCTTCTTATTGTGGAAATATAAAGTTTAGGTTGATTCAACGAGAATGTAATGGGGGACTTTCTGCAGCACGTAACTCTGGTATAAACGAAGCAAGAGGTAAATATGTATACTTTTTGGACAGTGATGATGCCATTACGTCAGGATGCATGGAGGAAATGTGGAGTTTGGTAGATAAATATGGTTCGGTTGATTTAGTTCAATCAACTTCTACTGAAGAAGAGTCGGAACTCGATAAAAAAGGTCCATATTCTTTTCCGCAATACACAACAGATAGTAAGTTGATAAAGAACTTTCTCCTGACATATAATGGAGATATTATAGGAGCACAGGGACGTTTGGTAAAAACGAGTTTGATAAAGTCAAATAAGTTGTTTTTTAAAGAAGGAATAATTCACGAAGACAATCATTGGTCTTTCTTCTTGGCAAAGTTTGTAAAATCAATGGCATTTGATAATCATAAAACTTATTTCCATAGGTATAATCCTTCTTCTATAACAAACAATGTAAATGTTGCCAAAGAAGCTTTTTCATATAAAATAATAATAAATGATTTTTCACATAATATTGATTCTTTTTTGTCAGGAAGACAAAAAGAATTAACATTATGTAATCTTCTTACTTCGTTTGCTTATTTAAATGCCAATGAAAGAAAAGAAATGGTTCGAATTTTTATGCATTCTAATGGAATGTTGGAAAAGTTGTTGTTGTTTTGTTATTTAAATATGTGTGGTAAATATTTGAAAAACAAACTTCTTCATTTGTTAATTAGACTTTATAAGATATATGATTGAGAAGAATTCATTAAAAATAAATATTGTTGGAGATTTTTGTTCAAAGAATGTCTCTAATTTGAAATTTGGTCGAAAATTAGACTTACGATTAAAAGAAGGTAATCTTAATGTTGTGAATTTTGAAGCCCCTATTTCGATACCTAAATGCAATCCCTCTCATAAAAGTGGGCCGCATTTATCGCAGTCTGTTGAAAGTCCTTCATTTTTAGAAAGAAATGGTTTTAATGTAATATCTTTAGCTAATAATCATATTTTGGATTATGGAGAAGAAGCAGCTAAGGCTACAATTAAAGCTTTTAATTCCTCTACAATATTGGGGATTGGTAATTTTCATGATGCTTATGAGGCTCGATTTCTTGATGTACATGGAATCCGTATTGGTCTAATAGCAATTGTGCAGTGTGAGTTCGGAGTACATGTTGATGAAAGTTATAAAAATGAATTGGGGGTAGCTTGGATGTGTCATCCTTATGTTGATGAACAAATTATTAAGGCTCGAAAAGAATGTGATTATTTAATTGTGATTCCACATGCAGGTTTAGAACTTTTTGATTTGCCATTGCCAGAGCTTAAGTCTTTGTATCGCCATTTTATAGATATGGGAGCTGATGCTGTTATTGGTGGGCATCCACATGTTCCTCAATGCTGGGAAATATATAAAGAGCATCCAATTGTTTATAGCTTAGGTAATTTCTGCTTTGATGATAATTGTATTAATAAGCTATGGTATTTTGGACTTATAGCAGAACTGATATGTAAGGACGGACATGTTTCCTTAATCGTTGAGTTAATACATTATGATGCTAAAAATTCAATTGTGGAATTATCTAATAATGCTGAAATATTAGTTCATATAGAAAAAGTAAATAAACTTTTTAAATATGAAGAAAAATATTTGGAAACAGTTAATAAACATTGTTTAGAAATGCTATCAACTTATCGAGAGCTTAATGAAATGAGTGGTTATTTTAAGCCGAATTTTAAAAAAATGTTCCGATTAATCTTGTCAATTTTAAAACGAAAAATATTAAAGTTTCCAGAGTTAGCATTTGATGAATCTCATTATATTAATAACATTCGCTGTGAACCTCATAGATGGGTACAGTCGAGAATTTTTGAATTAACGAAAACTGCAGAATAAATGAAAATTATAGACACGTTAAAAAAAAGTTTTATTCATACCCTCTATGCCAATACAAAATTTTGGCTGCGTTTTCATTTCGCTCCAAAGGGCATTGCGAATGAATTACATAGAAGTTTGGTTGGGTACGATATAGATTGGAAGAGTCCTCAAACCATAAACGAGAAAATTAATTGGATGAAATTCAATTATGACACTTCTGTTTGGACACGTTTGGCAGACAAGTATCTTGTTAGAGATTACGTCAAGCAACGCATAGGTGAAGACGCTTTGGTTAAATTGTATGGTGTTTGGAAAGATGCTAACAATATAGATTTTGATAAACTTCCCAATCAGTTTATCCTAAAGACGAATCATGGTGCAGGAACTATCTTGCCAGTATTTGATAAATCGAAGTTGGATATACCTGCAACAAGGTCGAAATTAAATGAATGGTTGAAACTAAGGTTTGGCTATGAGACCATGGAACCTCATTATCTTAAAATAAAGCCTTTGATTATAGCAGAACAATTACTGGAAAATGATTGTGAATTTTCAAAATCATTGGCAGATTATAAAGTCTACTGCTTTGACGGAAAGCCTTTCTGTATATTGGTTTGCACCGATAGAGTGATTGGACATCAATCTCGTTTTTCTTATTACGATTGTAATTGGCATCTGATGTCAGAAGTATTAAATAAACAGCTTCGAGGAACAGATATAGAGATACCTAAACCAGATAATCTATCACAATTACTTGATTATGCATCAAAATTGGCTCAAGGACATCCTCAAGTTCGTGTAGATTTTTATATAGTTGGAGGCAAAATTTACTTTGGTGAAATGACTTTTACGTCGGAAGGAGGATATGATGGGGATGTCACCAAAGAGTTTTGCTTGAAAATGGGTTCTAAGATAACTTTACCTGAGAAATAAAATCAGTTAATGTTTATAAAGAAGTATTCTTATGGAGATGAAGTTAAAATATGCAAGAGGGATATCGTATTCTCAATTGAAGATATAAAAACATTTAACTCTTATTTTAAAACAGATGGTAATGAATAATATGAAATATGCACCAATAGCCCTTTTTACATATAATCGTGCTGACCATACACAGTCGGCGGTAGAGTCCTTGCTAAGAAATGTAGAGGCTTCTCAAAGCGATTTGTTTGTATTTTCGGATGGTCCCAAGAATGAGACGAAAATAGAGGGCGTAAAGCAAAATCGAGAGTACATCCATACCATAACGGGCTTTAAGTCTGTGACCATTGTGGAGCGTGAAAGCAATTGGGGATTGTCCAAGAGTTTGATAGCGGGCATCACAGAGTTGACGGACAAATATGGGAGAGTGATAGTCGTGGAGGATGACTTGATATTGTCTCCTTATTTCTTGAAATACATGAATGATGCCTTGGAGAAGTATAAGGATGATGACAGAGTTGCTTCCATAAGTGCCTTTTTGAATCCAACGGACACACAAACTTCCGAGACATTCTTCTTGCGGTATTTTGCCTGTTGGGGATGGGCGACGTGGAAACGTGCTTGGCAGTTGTTCAATCCTGACTCCAGGGAATTGTTGAAGAGGATCCGCTGGAAGACAAATGAGTTTAATATAGGAGGAACTGGTCCATTTTATGGCATCTTGTACTGTGACAAGGTGGGGCTAAACGACTCATGGGCAGTACGGTTTTATGCTTCATGCTTTCTGGCAAACAAGCTGCATCTGTTTCCATATCAAACGATGGCAATACAATCAGGTATGGATGGAACAGGAACACATAGTGGCATAAGTTCTACTTACAGCAATATGAAATTAAGTCATGCGGCTATATTTCTTTCTGATATTCCAGTTATGAAAAATCAGTTGATGTATCAAGCTTTTTCACGATTTTACGGAAAAGGCCGAAAAGTTACAGTTAAAGTTTTATTTCATCGCTTAAAATCTTTAGTACGAAGATTGTTGGGTGTAGATTATAGATAACGCTAATGAATGTACAGATAATCCCCCCCCCACTCGAATAAAAATTATGCAATTGAGGCTTTTCGTTTTATCTTTATTTGTATAATATGTTTATGGCATTGTCGTGATGCTGCGCCATGGTTGCGCCATGGTTATATTGCCGTCGAGTTTTATTTTGTCCTTTCTGGATTTTTTATATTCCAGTCATATCGAAGGCACCAGAACTTAGGAGTCTTAGACTTTACATGGAGGAAGATAAAAAAGTTTTATATACCATTCTTTATTTCCGTGATATTGTTGATGGCATTGGATAGGAAACAGTATTTTTATTGTCATGATTTATCTGCAGATGGCATTTTAATCACATATTTCTCTCATTTTCATGAGTTCTTCTTTTGTCAATGTTTAGGGCTGACCGACAAGATAGCCATAAATCATCCCCTATGGTTTATGAGTATTTTAATCTTTGGTGGGGGAATCCTTTATTCATTGCTACATAATTTCAAACAGAAAGCAATATCATTGTATATTCCTCTAATTTGTCTTTGGGGCTTTCCATTTATTCTTGACAATGGAAATCATGCCTTTCAAAATCAGATGAATTTGTTTGGCATTCAGTCATGGATGATTCGTGGAGTTGCTGATATGGGATTGGGTGTGCTAACAGCATATATTCTACAAGTAAAGTTTGAGAGTTTTAATCGTAAAAAAATATTAGTTAATTCCTTGGGGGTGATAAGTTTGTTTGGTTTGTTATTAATGACTTTAGCAAATGAAAATTATGACTATCTTGCCATAATATTTGTGCCTTTGATTATATGTTCATCATTTGTATCTTCATCTTGGTTTAAAAGACTATTTAGAGGTGATGTTTGGGGGAAACTGGGTGAATTAAGTATGTATATGTATTTTATTCATCTTTTTGTAGCTTCTGTGTATTGGATTTTAAAAGGTAAGATGGAATTCTTATGCTATATCCAAAGTGGCTTGCTGTTAATTTTGTATTTATTGGCTGTTGTGATATCTGCTTGGTTGTTGAAAATTGTTTCTGAAAAAATATACAATATGTTTGTTGGTTAAGTTAAAAAAATAAGAGAAAATGAGGATATTATGGATTACTGCTACGGCAGGAAACTATCAGTCACCTCATTCTTGTGGTGGTGGCTATAATGGTGGAGGATGGATCTCATCCATGCAAAATGAATTGGCTAAGTGCGATGATATTAAACTGGGCATTGCCTTTTGTCGAAACGGAGAACCTGCAAAGGTGGAACAAGATGGGGTGGTTTATTATCCTATCCCACATCACACGAAGTCTAAAAAAGACAAATTTTTTGATTTGTTCAAACTCAACGATGCGACAAGGGATGAAGTATTATGGCCTTATTACGAGCATAAGTTCAAGGAAGTGATTGAGGATTTCAAGCCTGATGTGATACATATCTTCGGCTCGGAGTTGTATCATGGACTTGCTGCAAGAGTGGCTGGCAACATTCCAATGGTGCTTCACATCCAAGGGCTCCTCTCTCTCTATATATATATATTCCTCCCGCCAGGCATTTCGGCGTGGGAGTTTTATATGAGTGGCAAGGGACTGAAGGGGAAGTATCTTAATTATCAGTATCTTGCCTATTGGCATCGCAGTGTGCATCGAGAGAAGGCGATATTGCGAGCTGTGCCTCATGTGATAGGTCGCACCGATTGGGACAGGCAAGCCTTGGCGGTGTTGAATCCAAAGGCGCACTATCATTATGGTGGCGAGATACTCCGTGACATCTTCTATGAGGAGAAGGAGAGAAAGATGCCTAGCAAGCCCGTTATTACCTCAACGATTTCCTTCCCTACCTACAAGGGGTATGATGTGATTTTGAAGGTGGCGGACATCTTGAAGAATGAGATGCACTTGGATTTCGAGTGGAATGTGTTTGGCAATGTGCAGCCTGATTTCATGGAGAAGCATGTTGGTTTGAGACACAAGGACTTGAATATTAACCTTCATGGTGTTGCATCAGCTGAGGATATCCGTGATGCCTTGCTAGGTAGCACCTTGTACTTCCATCCGTCATACGTGGAGAACAGTCCGAATGCGGTTGCTGAAGCTCAGCTTGTTGGCATTCCTGTGGTGGCAAGTAGAGTGGGTGGCACAGACTCCATGGTGGAGCACGGAAAGACTGGCTACCTGTATCCTGTCACTGATCCTTACATGGCTGCTTTCTATATTGGCAAAATGATTGATGATAAGGAGGAGAATGTGACGATTGGTAAGCAAGCGAGAGAAGTGGCAAAGGTAAGACATAATAAGGGGAAGATTGTCGAGGAGTTGTTGAAGACGTATCAAGAGATTATTGGAGCTATATAAATTCAACAAAGGTTATGGCAAAAACTACAAATTCTAGTATTAGAATGTTGCAAGCTAGACATGGTGATGCTTTTATCCTATATTTGTGGAAAGGCGAAAATCATGGTTGTATTGTCGTTGATGGAGGTCCTTCTATCTGTGGAAATGCTGTGGTAAAAGAACTTTTGCGGTTAGAGCATATAGACTTAATGATTCTTACGCATTTTGATGATGATCATATAGGGGGCATTTTAAAATATGTGCAATTTGCTTGTGAGGATTCCACGTCTTGGAAAGTAGATGAATTATGGGTCAACAATAGTAAAGATCATCCAATTGGCATTAATTCAAAACTCTCTTATTCGCAAGCATCGTGCTTATCTGATGCGCTGGAAAAAATAGCTGAGAATAATAAAAAGCTTCTTTGGAAGCCTTATATTAATGAAGGATTGGTAAAGGAATACCCTTTTGCCAAAATTTCAGTTTTAAGTCCTCCTCTTGTCTGTCAGAATGCTGTTATTAAAAAGTTAGAGGAAAATAGAATTCCATTGAGCTATGGAGAAGAAACAAAAAAGGACAATTTGTCTCTTCCTTTAGAGGGCCTTGTTAGTTATAACTTGCCAGAGCCGAATCTTGATAAACCTGGGAATTTGGCAAATGCTGCATCTTTAGCATTTTTGATAGAGTCTGATGACTTTTCAATTCTTATGCTAGGTGATAGCTTTCCCAATAACGTTGAGCGTTATCTTCGTTCTTTGGGATATTCTGAAAAAAAGAAAATAGTTGTTGATTATGTAAAAGTATCTCATCATGGAAGTGTACATAACAGTAGTGGCTCTTTATATGATATAATTGATTGTGATAACTATTTAATCAGCACGGATAGTGGTAGAGGTTATCATCATCCAGATCGTGAGGCTGTGGCAACAATAGTGTGTCACAAACAGAGAAATTTTGATAGGAAGGTACATATCTTTCTGAATTATCCTGATTATAAATATTGTAGTAACAATAATGGTTTTGCCAATCAAGGAGAAGAAGAAAAATATAATTTTGAAATACATTATAATACGGAGAAATTGCCATGTTGAATAGAACGATTATTAATGCGCGTGATGTGAAGCGAGTATCTGTATCTATCAATTCTTTAGATGGAATACCATTGGGGTCAGGAATTGGGGTTTGTGTCGGAGGTCTGTACTATGTGTTGACTGCGGCGCATTGTCTTAGAATTATAGAAGGCAATTTGCTTAAAGTTTCACAAATATGTCTCAAAGGAGGTATAAATAACCTTTGGGAAAAAAGTAGGGTTGTCAATGTAAAAGTTGATGAAAAATTAGATTGTGCTGTATTAGAAGTTGTTTTCGATGAAGATATACCAGAAAAGGACTATGAAACATTGGCTAGTATTAATATATTAGAAGATAATATTGATTGTGATTTTATATTAAGTGGATATATAGGCAATAATCGCAAAACCTATAAGGTGAGTTCTTGTTCTGAAAACGATTTCGAAATTCGGGTTCAATATACTGGGGCAGAAATCGCAAATCTTAGTGCAGCTGAAAAATATTTCAAAGGATTGTCTGGTTCTGGACTATATTGTTCATATGATAATAAATTGTTAGTATATGCCTATCTTTGCGAATTGGGGGAAAAATGTGGCGAAAATAATGAACTGATTTGCCATAAAGCTTCTTGCTTTTTGGACTTAGTTCCAGAACTTCCCATTTTGTATTTGGATGAAAAGACTATAGAAAGTTCTGCTACTGTCAAAGACATTAAGCCTTTTTTTGTTTCAGTCAAGGATTCTTTATTACGTTATGAAGAGTTTACAAAATATCCTTTTGTAACTGCGAGTAAACTCGATAAAATCATAAATGCTCTTAGAGATGAAGACGAAGAAAAGCCAATTATGCTTACAGCTTTGTCTGGAATGGGAAAAACTCGCTTGCTTTATGAGGCATTCAAGAATCAAGATGACTTGAACAACTGCTACTTTGTGAAGTACTTTGATTCTGATGAGGGCATTTACAAAGAAGCTGACACCATATTGCGTAATGAAATAGAAGAGTTAGGCGTTTTGATAATTGACGATTGTCCGCAGAATCTCTTTGAGGAAATATGTAAATGTAGAAATCAATATGGAAGTCAGTTTAGAATTATCGCAACAAACCATGATTACTTTGACATAAATGATGACCCAAAGTGGAAGGTATTGCGTCTGCAAGCCAAGGATATTAAAAACGAGATAGATGCTTTCATAGATGAACAACTACAAACAAATGACACTAATAAATCGGATGTAGAAGAGATTAAACGCATTGCTGAAGGCTTTCCACAAATGGCTATAGATTTAATCAATGCATATAGAGATGGAAAAAATCCTGAAGTACAATTAGTAGATGGCTTGATGGCAAAGATACTAAAATTTGATGCTGGGGCTGAGAAAGAGCAAGAAATAGCAATGGAAGCTCTGTCTTTATGTCAGCCCACCCCTTATACGGGAAATCACCATGAGGCATTTCGGTATTTGATAAGTAGTAACATATTTACTCGTCTTTATGGAAAAACATATGATGAAAGGTGTGATATATGTAATCGTTTGGTAAAGAAATATAAGGGCACGCTCATAGAGGTACAAGGTGACTGGCTTATGGTTAGACCATTTCCTTTGGCGGTGTATTTGACAAAGAAGTGGTTTGATTATTGCGATACAGAACGATTTGGAAAATTGCTAGAAGATATAAAGAAACGCCCAGAAAATATCCAAATATTACTGAGTGATGGCTTCTGTAGGCACATAGAGCAGATGCATGGAAATAAATCAGCATTTGAACTTGTTGCAAAGCTTGTCGAGAAGGATGAAAATGCCCCTTTTTCCCACGAAGAAGTTCTATGTTCTGGCTTGGGTTCTAAGTTCTTTCTCTCATTGGCAAGTGTGAACCCAGCTGCTGTTGCTTCTTGTATCAATCATTTGGTTTATTCGAAAGATATAGATTGGTTAGTAGAGCATTTGGATGGAAATGCTCGTATGAATATAGTGTGGGCGCTGGAAAAAATGTGCTTTGCTAGAGAAAGCTTTCGTGATGCCATTCTTGCATTGGCAAGACTCGCTGTCGCAGAAAATGAAACTTTTTATAGTAATAATTCTGTTGGTCAATTGCAACAACTTTTTCATATTTATCTGCCAGGTACGGAAGTCAACCTTAGTGAACGTGTTTGGGCATTGAGGAAGTTTGTTAAATTGGGCGAAAAATATAGAGAAGTTACTTTGAAATGTATTGGCAGTGCTTTTAATAATAGTAGCATGACCCGTACAATGGGGGCGGAAAAGTTCGGAACGGTAAGCAGGAAAGATTATATGCCCAAGACATATCGGGAAATTTTTGATTATTGGTATGACGTAAGAGACTTGCTGATAGAAATCGTTGAAAGTGATAAGCCTCATTTGCCTTCTGTTATGAAAATAGTGGAAGACCATACTCCAATTTGGTTATACGACAAAAACTTCAAAGTATATTTTCCTCTCTTGGAATGTATCTCTAAAAAAGTAGATTACCATTGGGAGTCTATGTATCAAATTCTCTGCAATGAAAGAGAAGAGGTGGTCTCTTCCTTTACTGACGAAGAATTGGCCAATTTTAAATCTTGGGTATCAAGATTAAGACCATCTCATTTTATCACAGATTTGATGGATGTCAACAGAAAATTGTGGAAGAAACATACGTTGAACAATGAAGAGTTTTGGGATTATGCCTTAAAATTATTTGCTCCCCAAGCATCTATATTTATAGAAAAAGAAATCTACAAAGATTATAGTGAGGTAGCGTTAATTTTGGAGGATAAGGAATTTGGTAGTAAAGCTTTCTTGGAAAATTTAAGAGCTGAGATGAATGATACACAATTGCAAGATTTTCTTCAATGTGTAACCAGCATAGTCTTAAACAAGGATAAAGATTTTTACAGCTCATTTTTGCAAGGAATCTGTATAGAGTTTTATAAAAGACAAGCTTGTCAAGATTTTTTTGACAGCCTTTATGCCAATGATAGATGTCTTTTATATACCAAATTGTTGGCTGGTTGTGAAAATGATAGCTTAGAGCAATTTGAAAAAATAGCGAAAAATATTACGGATGGCTTTTTGCCATTATCTTCTTTGGAGGTATATTTGCGTTTCGTCCAAAACTTGTCCTCAGATGCTTTTGATAAGTTGATTAATCGTTTTGCAAGTTTTTCGACCAACGTAAATGTCTTATTGGACTTTGTAATCCGAAAGAAGTATTGGTATGAGGATGTACTTAAAAACTCTCTTCTTCCTTTACTGAAATCATTGACATTAAAGTATGTAATTGATGAGCAAGTAAATCATAATGATTATATGCAATTCGTCATTTCTTTATTAGAATGGAAACATGACGATGATTATGCAAGACAAGTTAATTTAAAGTTTATTGCTTTGTACAATCAAGTACGTTCGCATAATTTCCACGATGGGTTGTATTCTTGCTTGTTGAAATTGTATCCTAATGCCATTTGGGATGAACTGATGAGTGCTTTAATAGATGATGATAAATTCATATTCTATTTTCATGTACGTGACGAACTAGGGTCAGGGACAGGATTTGGTAAAGGTGCACTATTTAATCTTTCTGACAGTGAACAGCGAATGAGAAAATTTTGCATGGATTTTCCTCAAAAGGCACCAAGACGAGTTGCCTCTATGGCACCATGTTTTGACTTTGAAGAGAAAGATGGAAACAAAATATTGACGGGGTTCAGTTCATATTTGTTGTGGCTAATGGAAAAATTTGGTACTGATGAAGAAGTGTTGAGTAGTATCCATTCTAATCTTGGAAGTTTCTTTTGGGGTGGAAGTATGGTTCCGTATTACGAGAGAAACATATTCTGTTTTCAAAAAGTCCTTGATAATGAGAATATGCCAGAATGTGTAAAAAAATGGGCTTCCAAATCCATAGGTGGATATGAAAAAGCACTGAAACTGGAAAAAGACCAAGAGGACTATATGTGGTTAAAATATAACTACAAGCCATAGCAATTAAAATTTCTTATTTTTTTATGATACGTTTTATATCTAAAATTTTAAATCTCCCAACTGCATTGCGCATCAAGTTTTATCCCTCTATCAATCGTATGATTTTGAGAACTTATGGCGCAGTGTTGGGAAAGAATATCCAAATTCCAGGTAAGGTGCATTGGCTAATTCGGGGGAGCAAGGTTCGTGTTGGTGACAACTTGTATTTTTCCTCAGGTGATGCCGTAAATCCGATAGGTAGCAACTTGCAAGGAGCTATCTATGTGGAAAGTGGGGCTTCGTTGACGATAGGAAATGATGTGGGTATGAGTAGTATAAGAATGTGGATACATGAAAGTGTTACTATCGGTGATAATGTAAAGATTGGTGCGTGTGTGCTGATTACTGATACGGATGCTCATCCTTTAGACTATTTGGCTCGTCGTACATCCAATGAAGGCACAAAGTCTGCTCCAATTGAAATAGAGGATGATGTTTGGGTAGGTGCTCATTCTATCATTCTCAAGGGAGTCACAATTGGGGCCAGAAGTATTATTGGAGCAGGAAGCGTTGTAACAAAGAGTATTCCTGCTGATTGTGTGGCTGCAGGAAATCCATGCAGGGTTATAAAAAAATTAAAATAATGAAACAACGTATTGATTATATCGACCGAATAAAGGGCATGGCAATCTTCTTGGTTGTCATAGGGCATGTTTATGGAATGGTTTTCAATCAGGGTGAGGATGTCACATACAAATGGATCAGCAGCTTTCACATGCCTTTGTTTATGTTCCTGAGTGGTCTTGTGGCTTGCTCAGGTGTAGTGGCTCCGTATTGGGACGTTAGGAAGTTGGGCAAGAAGTTGAAAGGACTGGTGTTGCCGTTGGTTGTGTTTGGAATGTGTTTCACCATGACCTTCTCCAAAGACTTCTTGACTGGCTTGATTGGCTTTCTTGAATCGCCAAACAAGAACGGATACTGGTATCTGATGACCTTGGCTGTATTCTATGTCTCTCTTAGTATTTATAGATTAAATTTAAAGCAAAAATGGTTTATAGATGTAGCATTAGCCATAGCAATCTGGGGGGGGCATGTATCTCTTATGGAAATATACGTCTCAGACAAAAGATTACTTCTGTCTGCTGAATTGCGGTAACTTTTATCTGTTCTTTATGCTTGGCGTTTTCACCACAAAGTACCGGTTATTGGAAAAGGCGAAGAATGCAAACTGGCTGTTCTCTGTCTGCATCGTGCTTTATGCCGTCTTGTTCTGCGTAGAGATGCCGATTCATGCTTTGGACAGCTTGAATAGGCACATCCTCATGCCGTTCTGCATGGTGTTTGTCATTGTTACCTTGTTTATGGCACGCCACGGCGAGAAGTCGTGCTTCGAACGTATATTAGACTATGTGGGCAAGAGAACGCTTGATGTGTATGTGCTCCATTATTTCTTTATCAGCGTTGTTCATCTGCAAGACGTGGGTAAATACATGGAGGAATCAGACAATAGTCTGCTGATGTTTATATTGGCAGTCGGCTTAGCCACGGTCATTACTGCTTTGTCTGTTGTCGTAGGAAATGTACTTCACAAAGGACGGCTGATTCAAAAATTGGTTTATGGAAAATAAAAAGAAAACAATAAAGGCGGTGGCTCCTTTCGCTCACCCCGGTTTCTTGAACTTTAAGCAGGCGCCGTTTGCGGCTTGGGTAAGAAACGGGGGGCTGGTGGCGCAGGAGCACTATCCTCCTCGATGGCTGCATGGAGCGGCGTACCGATGGGAGCTGCCTACGATATGGAAGAGTAGGAAGGAGGCACGACTGAGGTTCGTGGAACCTGTGTCTCTGCTTTTTGACACATTCCCTGATTATGCAAAATATGAGATAGTCCCTATGTTTTGGGACTGTTGGCCTTGCTATTTCGAAAAGACTTGTGAATGGTTGCGTAGGCATCAGGTAAAGACTGCCATCTTTTCATCTCGGCAGACTGCCGAGAAAATGCAAGAACGTTTTTCGGGGAAGAATAAGGGATGGCAAAGAATAATTGTTATTTGGTGTCCCGAAGCTGTGGATGATTCTGTTTATCAGAAAGGAAAACTTTTAAAAGACCGCAATATTGATTTGTTGGAGTTTGGGCGTTCCAACGATAAGGTGCTCAAGGCTGATCAAATGAAGTCTGTTTTTGATAACAAAAATCGCAACTTAAATCATGTCTGTACCAAGCAGAATGGTAAGTTCATTTATACCAATGAGCAGCTATATGAGGCGATGGGGAATGCAAAGGTAGCTATTGCTTTGCCCCGAAGCATCACACAGCCAGAGATTGCTGGTGATATAGAAACTCTTACGCAGCGCTATTGGGAATGTATGTTCTCAAGAATCGTCATGGTGGGGCATGCTCCTCAGGAGTTGGTGGATTTTATTGGCTACAATCCTGTCATCGAGTTGAGGGAGGATATTTCTGCTGAGGCTCTGATTCGGGATGTGTTGGAGCATATTGATGATTATCAGGAACTTGTGGATAAGAATCGGGAGACGGCTGAAAGGCTTGGCTCTTGGGATGTGAGAATGGAGTGGCTCATGGAGGAACTGAGGGAAGATTTCTGTTTATAATTGTTAATTTCGATAAGAAAAGCATTAAAAAGCTTGCAAGTTTTATGAAAAGTTCTTATCTTTGCAAAGAATAATACTTAAAACGATGTAATTATGGGAATGGACGCATAAACAAAAACGAAGAAATTGCTTGAAATGAAAGTTTATAATTTCTTAAAAGCTTATATTGGACCAGCTTGTACTGGTCTTGCATCTTTATGCTCTATCTTAGGGTTAGTATTGATGTTTATTAATAGTAAGACAGCGTGTATTGTTGCCTTGTGTGTTATATGTTTCGGATTTGCTGCTCTTATTTGGGGAATTTTGCGAGGCATAAATCGAGTAATTCTTGACAATTCTGAAAAAGATTATAAGAGTATTTATACTTCGTATATTTATCAGTCTAAAGATGGGATAAAGTCAACATTGGATACGTATCGTATGATTCAATGTAAACGTTTGTTTTTAACTGACATTCATTTTAATTTTAAATGGACTGGTACCAAGATGCCAGTCTTGTCTTCTAAAACTCAAACTATTGAAAACGTAAGCCATAATGATAATTGCAATAAGTGGGATGAGGCTGTCGTGAAATTTAATCGTCCATTGCGATATAATGAATGTACCGTGATGAATATTAAATCAGACCATGACGATGTGGATAATACTGCAAAACCATGGTTGAGTTGCAAGTTGGTCAATCCTATAGAGATGATAACGTATCATGTGATGCTCTCATATAAAGAGAATGGTTATCATGAACCTGCTGTTTTTGAGCGTAAGAAAATTGATATGGATGTTGATGGCGATTTTGAATATATCGAAAGCGTAGCGTTTGATGGAGGAAATAAAGTCTATAGTTTTTCCATTGTCAGTCCTGAGCCTGGATATATTTATAGGTTGCGTTGGGAAAAATGATTTAAAACAATTGTGTTACGTATGAATGCACCAAAAGCGGTAGTTGTTCCTTTTTGGAATGAAATTAAAAATCTAAGTCGTGAAGATAGAAGCAATCTTCATGATTTATTAGAGGCTTCCTTGTTGGAAGAACAAAATGAGAAGTCTGATACTGATAATTTTTTGGGCAGATAGATGAAGAAGCTTTAAAGGCTGCTGCGGAATTTGCTTATAAGGAATCTAAGGCTGGACATTGTATTCCTAATTCTCAGGTCTTTGAATCAATCATGGAGGAGATGGGCTGGAAATAGAATGATTTCTCCACAAACTATTTCTTCTATGATATTTCGTTTTTTGGAGCATTATAGCTAATATCGTGAAAAACTACGGATTGAGATAAGTCATTTGAATAATTTTATATGTTAGGCAGACAGGGTGATGAGCCTTGTTTGCACTTTATGTTATTGCCTTTTTGTAAGATTGATAGAGAACAGATATAAGCGGAAACGGGAAATAGGCGAAAACGACAAGATTTTGTAAATTCTAAGAAAAATCAAAAATATAATGATACCAAAGATTATTCATTATTGCTGGTTTGGGCGAGGACCATTGCCTGAACTTGCACAGAAGTGCATTGCTTCTTGGAAGAAGTATTTGCCTGATTATGAGATTAAGGAGTGGAATGAGGATAACTTCGATGTGAATATCATTCCTTATACTGCTGAGGCGTATCAAGCAAAGAAATATGCCTTTGTGAGTGATTATGCTCGTTTCTGGATATTGTATAAATATGGTGGAATCTACTTTGATACAGATGTGGAGGTGATTCGACCGATTGAAGATATTGTAGAAAGGGGAAACTTTATGGGTTTTGAAACTGATCCCAAACTTCAGTTGAAGGAAGACGCGAGCGAAGCGAGCGTTAACCCTGGCCTCGGCATGGGGGTAGCCCCTGGCCTCGGCATTATTAAAAAGATGCTTGACTTTTATGAGGGAAAGCATTTTGTGCATGAAGCTGTCATGAAAAATCAACTCACTGTGGTGCATATCGCTACGCAGGTGCTTCGTGAAAATGGATTGAAGAATGTGGCTGGAATACAGAAAGTAGCAGGTTGCTTTATATATCCATCAGAGTATTTTTGTCCTATCAATGTGACTACAGGTCGTATTCATGTGGAAAAGAATACTCGAACAATCCATCATTATGCAGGAACTTGGGTTGACAAGAAGTTTTCGATGAAAGAAATTGTTAAGCGAATAATTCCAGAAAAACTTTTGCTTGCTTTATTTACGATGAAAGCAAAACTTAAAAATAAATAACGATGAAAGGTATTGCACGTTTTTTCACCCTTTATTGGATTATATATTTTCCTACATGTATAGCCTATAATGATTTACCTGGTTTTTCCAGTTTTGATGAGGCAATGACAGTATTGTTGTTTGTCTATACATTGTGGATGTATAGTCATAATCGCAGTATAAATAAGCGACCATGGAAAGAGTTTACAGTTTGTATAAGTTTGATAGTTTTTTATACAGTATATTCTCTTCTTTTTGGTGCAAATGTAGCTGGAGGAGTTTGGCTTGATTTGATGCAAGAAATCCGCCCATATGCAATTATATATTGTACATGGATTTTGAATCCTCGCTTTACAAAAAAGCAAAAGAAATGGATGTTGGGAACGATGGTTTTAACATTGTTCTCTTGGATAGCTTATCATCCGCAGACTTTAGATACTCAGGTAGAAGCTGAATTTCCTGTTCTCGGTCAGTTGGCTATATGTACAGGTATGTCGTGGTATCTTTTTACTAAAGGGACTAAACGAAACCGAAATATTGCTCTTTTGTTGGTTTTAACTGGTATGTTGGCACCTAAGTTTAAATTCATGGGCGAGGTGATTTGCTTTATTGGTTTCGTCTATTTTGTCAAAAACAGATTGAATTTTAAGTCCCCTAAAACTATGATATACGTGGTCTTGTTGGTAACAGTCATATTGATGGTAACGTGGACAAGATTTGATGCTTATTATGTTTCTGGATTAAGCAACGACGAATTAGCTCGTCCCATGACTTATAAAACATCGTTGAGGATTCTTTGGGATTATTTGCCATTCGGTTCTGGTATGGGCTCTTTTGCTTGTAATGGTGCTTGGAAGTATTATTCTCCTCTTTATTATAAGTATAATTTAAATGGTATCTGGGGATTGAATGAAAGTGGAGGTTTTATCTGTGATGCCTATTATCCAACTTTAGCACAGTTTGGTATCGTCGGTGTATTTTTCTTCTGCTGGTTCTGGAAGCGTCGTTTGGCTGCTTTTGATATTATTGCAGATATGCGCTATTATCGTGTAGCGATGTTAACTTTCTGTTGCCTTGCTATCGAGCAGACGGCAGACTCCTCCTGGCTCTCAGGTAAGGGTATGGGATATTGTATGCTGATTGCATTGTGCTTGAACGCTAATAGAAATGCAATGGAGCAGAGAAGGAGAAAGGAAATGAGGAAAAAGATGTTGGAAACACATAAAAATAGATAAATATAAAATTCATGAATAATGTAGTGAATTATAAATACAAGGTAAGTATCATTTTACCTTGTTATAATGTAGCATGTTATATAGATAATGCTGTGAATGCTATTTTGAAACAAACATTTACGGATTATGAAGTAATATTTATAAATGATGGAAGTACTGATAATACCTTAGAGGTTATTAAAAAACATTGTTTCCGTAGTCAATTTAAAGTCTATGATTTCCTAAATCAGGGTGTTGCTCAAGCACGAAATGAAGGTATCAAACTATCACAAGGTGAATACATTTATTTCATGGATCCAGATGATGATATAGATGCTCGATTATTAGAAATTTCCTTAGAAGAGTGTGAAAAAAATCAAGCCGATGCTATTCAATTTCATTATAAATCAAATGGTGCTGATTTCAATGGTAACAAAGGAAATGCAATTTATGAAGGTAATGAAATTTTAAAAGAGCTTGTTCCTCGTTTTATTGGCTATGCTGGAAATAGTTTAAAACAATTTGGGAAATCTGCTTTTTATGAAACCAATGAATGGGCATCTGTTTGGCGTTTTCTTTTTAAATCCTCTGTTATTAAAAATAATCACATTATATTTCCTAAAGGCGTAAAAATGTCTGAAGATAGATTTTTTATTTTGAGATTTCTATGTTATGCAAATAAGGTGGTAACAATTGATCAACAACTCTATCATTATATCATTCGTGATTCAGGTTGTATGTCTCAAGGTCTAATAAATCCAAAAGCTCTTTTAAGTAATAAAATAGATGGTGTAAGGGAGAGAGGAATTGTAAGAGATATTTTCATTAAGAAAAAGGATACTGATATATTTTGTTATTATTCAGGGAGTTTAGTTTTATCGTTACTGGAATTATATGTTAAGTTGAGTGATTTTTCTTTTATTTTAGGATGGAAGGCTATTTGTACTTATGTTTCTCTTTCAGATGTTAAAACAGCAATTAAATCTATATGTTTAAGTGGTTGCCCGTTAAGAATATCAGTTCCTCTCTTTTTAATTCGTAATCGGCTTGGTTTTCTATTGTTTGGATTGTTGTGGCTTTTAAAAAGGCTAAAGGTAATAAAATAGCTTATATTTATGTCTAAAGTTTTAATGGTTGGCTCTGCTGAGCAGAGTGGTGGAGGCGTGGCGAGTGTGCTGAGCCTCATGAAGACAATGCCTTTCTGGGAGAAGTATCATTGCGGATGGCTTGGTACGCAAATTCAGAGAGGATATGGCGTGAAATTGTGGTATGCGTTGAAGGCTTACTTCAGGGCAATGTTTACGATATGGCAGTACGATATTGTACATTTCCACACGGTGCCTGATAAGATTTGCCTGATTATTTAGATGCCTGTACTCCTATTGGCAAAGAAGTGGCAGAAGTGTTTTGCAGAAAGGTTACCTTAACTGAAAGAACTGCAAGTAAACGTTAAAAACAGAAATAAAATTTGCTGAAAATTTGCAAGTTATTGATAAAAGTACTAACTTTGTTTTATAATCAATAAATACAACCAAGTTATGAGCATATACTTAAAGTCTATTCATATTAAAAAACTCTTTCATTTATCAGGCATTGACATCAATGTCTGTGAAGCAGGTAAGATGAAACATTTGTTGATTACCGGTCCAAATGGTACTGGTAAGACCTTGTTGTTGGGGGCAATTGTGGATTATCTTGAAAAAATCGCAAAAGATCCTGACTTGTTGTTTTTAAATTATGAAAAGTATTTAAAAGATAATGAAAGACTTTTGGCTTCCGCTAAAACAAATGAAGAGAGAATTAAGTGGCAAAAAGGGGTCGAATATTGGACTAAACGAATAGAAAATTTATCTGGTAAGGTAAGTTTATCTCTGAACGAGGTCGAGTTACTGCCTAAAGCAATTTCGGATAAGCAATTTCTGTTGGCATACTATGGCGACCAAAGACGTTCTGAGTTTAAGGAGGTCAAGAACCCAGAGAAGCCAAATTTGGAATATCGTGACATCAAAGTCAACAAAGTGGGTGAATTCATCAAGTTCTTGGTGGACTTGAAGGTGCAGCGTGCTTTAGCGGATGGTGAGAATGCTAAGGAATATGCCCATGAGATAGACGAATGGTTTGGGGTATTTCAGAATATCCTTCGTCGTTTGTTTGAGGATGACGAATTGAACTTAGAGTTTGATTTCAAGACTTATGCTTTTTACATCCATTCATATGGCAAGAAGTTTAAGTTCACAGAGTTGTCGGCAGGCTATTCGGCTGCTCTTGACATTATCGTGGATTTGATCTTGAAGATGCAAGGCAAGGACAAGTTGAAAAGAGCTTTCAATACCCCTGGCATCGTGATGATAGATGAGGTTGAGACTCATTTACATCTTAAAATGCAAAGGGAGATTTTACCTTTGCTCACAACATTGTTCCCTCATATCCAGTTGATTGTGACGACTCATTCTCCTTTTGTACTCAACTCCTTGAACAATGCCGTAGCATATGACTTGTCGCGCCATGAGGTAATCTCTGATTTGACAGATTACTCATACGATGCTTTGGCAGAGGGGTATTTCGGCGTGGAATTGGCATCAATCCCCAGTTGGCCAAACTAAAAGAACTATTGGATAAGTTGTTCAATGGGAAAGGTATCTGTCGTAACTTGATGGAAAATCGTTTTTGGAATGACTTTATGAGTGTTTATCGCAATTTCTTGCGAAGGGTTGCAGCTTATAAAATAGATCCTACCGAGGAAAACAAACAACTTGTCATTGAGGAATTGTCTATAGAACAGTCTGCCTTGGGATTTAAGTATGCTTTTTTGAACAAGGATGAGGAACTATGGAGTGAATTTCAAGATTATTGTAAGTGGAACAAGTAGTATTAATATGTATGGCTACTTATAATGGTCGAGTAATAATCACCAACCACCACTGATTGTAAAAATGTGGTTTAGAATCAACACCTATGCTTCCGTGATATGCAGAAGTATTGTGAGAAAATAGTTTTTTTGTAATCAATGTCTAAAGTTTTAATGGTCGGCTCTGCTGAGCAGAGTGGTGGAGGCGTGGCGAGTGTGCTGCGCCTGATGAAAACAATGCCTTTCTGGGAGAAGTATCATTGTGGATGGCTTGGTACGCAGATACAGAGAGGATATGGCGTGAAATTGTGGTATGCGTTGAAGGCTTACTTCAAGGCAATGTTTACGATATGGCAGTATGATATTGTGCATTTCCACACGGTGCCTGATAAGATTTGCCTGATTATTCAGATGCCTGTACTTTTATTAGCATTACTTGGCAGAAAGAAGATTATCATGCATATCCACATGGGTAATCAGTTGGAGGATCATACGCATAATAAATTGTTTATATGGTCTCTGAACCGAGCTGATTGTGTGGTGCTGTTAGCAAAGAAGTGGCAGAAGTGTTTTGCTGAGTGGTTTCCTACTGTGAAAGCCAAGACTGCCGTTATTTATAATGCTTGTGCTCCTACGCCAGCCGTGGATTATTCTATCAAAGAAAAGAGTATTATTTTTGCAGCTCACCTGGATGAAAATAAACATGCCGACTTGTTGTTGCAAGCTTGGAAAAATCTCTCTTATGATTATCCCGATTGGCATGTTACAATTATGGGTAATGGTGATGTATTAAGATATAGCCGTTTATGTCATGAAATGGAATTAGACGATAGTGTAACTTTTACTGGATATATCACTGGCAAACAGAAAGATGATATTTGGAATAAAGCAAGTATTTATTGTATGTGTTCACGTCATGAGGGATTTCCTATGGTGGTTTTGGAAGCCTGGGCAAGGGGCATTGCTGTAATTAGCACTCCTGTGGGTGGCCTTCCTGATGTAATTGAAGAGGGAAAGAATTGTCTTACTTTTCCATTTGGTGATGCAAATGGATTGATAAAACAACTTAAACGGCTTATGGATTCTACTGAACTTAGAATAGCTATGGCTGGTTATTCGAAAGAATTTGGGGAAAAAGTCTTTTCTCCAGCTAAAATCAGTAAAAATATTGATGAATTATATCTCCAAATTTTAAAAGGATAAAGTTATGAAAATTGTACATATAGTAAGAGATAATTATACACCTTTAGCTTTAAATGGAGTATATAAGGTTATAGACAATATATCAAAAGCTTTGTCGGACGGGGGGGGCAAATATTACAGTATGCAGTGTAGCTCCTCATGTGAGCAATGAAATTTATCATTCTTCTCATTATAACCATATTCAATTCAGAGAACATCCTTTGCGTTTTTTCCTGGATAAATCGTTTAAGGCTTTCTTGTTGAGTTGTCCTAAAGATACAGTATTTCATTTTCATAGTGTTTTTATTCCGTGGTTTTTGCCTGCTGTTCGATTGCTGAAAAACATGGGTATAAAAGAGTTGTCTTAACACCTCATGGACAATATATCGATCAGGCTATGGAATGCTCTTTAAAGAAGAAAATATTTTTTTATTTCTTTGATAGAAAGGTTTTAAAAACAGTTGATGCTGTTCAGATTATCGGGTCTACTGAAGAAAATCGCTATATTACAGATAATGCTAAAGATTTTTATCTTATTCCTAATGGTTGTTTACCTTCTGAGGTAGAGGTTAACGAAAAGACCCGCTTGATTTTCGGATATATGGGTAGGCTTGAAATTAGCCAAAAAGGTCTTGATATCTTATTACAAGCATTTGCTTTCTATAAGAAACAGGGCGGTTTGGGTATTCTAAAATTGGCAGGCGCAGGTCCTGACAAATTAGACTTAGAGCACTTGTGTCTAAAAATCGGTTTAAAGGATTCTGTTATATTTGCTGGTAAAATTATAGGTAATGAAAAATGCGATTTTCTTAAATCTTGTTCTTATTTCCTTCATTCTTCAAGGTGGGATGTTCTTCCTACTGGTTGTTTAGAGGCTGCTTCATGCGGGATACCTCTCATAGTTAGTGAGGAGACTAATCTGAAAGCGTATATAGAATCTTTTAAATCAGGTTTTGTTTATCCATCAGATGGTAGACCTGTTCAAGCTTTGGCTGATAGTTTGTTTAAAGCAGAACATCTGTTTATGCAGAAAGGTAATTATATAAAGTGTTGCGAAAATGCTAAGAAGATGATATCAGAGGAATTGAATTGGTATCGCATTGTTAAAATGGATAGTGAATTGTTATATAAATCATGAATATTTTTCAGATATTACAAAAGATAAGTCTTGTTCCTTCGTATCTGTGGGACAAGATGTGGGCGCCCGTATGGAAGCGCTGTATGAAGTACTGTGGTAAGGGGGTGTATATTCGCCCGATGTCGTCGGATATCAAGGGTTTGTGGAACCTGTCGGTAGGAGATGGTACTTCGATTCCTAAAGGGAGTACTATCTATTGTACGGATGCACCGTGTACTATTGGTAAGAAGGTGCTCTTCGGTCCAAAACCAACAATCATCACTGGTGATCATCGTATTGACATCTTGGGTAAGTATATGACGGATGTTACAGTAGAGGAAAAGTTTGTGGATGGGGTGAATGTATATGACCTGCCTGTCGTCATCGAGGATGATGTGTGGTGTGGTGCGAATGTGACTATCCTGAAAGGTGTCACTATCGGGCATGGTTCGGTAGTGGCTGCTGGTGCTATTGTCACTAAATCCTTTCCTCCTTATAGTATTATCGGTGGTATTCCTGCTAAACTGCTCAAAATGAGATTTACAGAAGAGGAAATCAGGGAGCATGAAAGAATGTTGGCTGACAATATGTGATTCTATGACTAAGGAACGTTTATATTCGTTGGATATGATGAAGTGCATGGCTGCTATCTTCATCACGAATTCTCATTTCCAGCCGCTGTTTTGATTTATAAAGGTATAATTTAATAGATTAATAGACAAAGAGAGGCGTATTTTTTTACGTTACTTTACATTAAGGAGAACGAAAATGATTTATCATTATCTACTAACTCGATTTAATTTAGCTCTCTGGATAGAAGATAAGAATGGGGCAGCTATAGATCGGGAGGAATGGCTTAAAAGGCGAATGGCTCTTTTTGAAACATTTTGTCTGCCTTCTGTAAAAAATCAAAGCTGCCAGAATTTCAGCTGGATTTTGCTGGTGGATGCAAATACGCCTGCTGTATATCGGGAGAGGATTAAGACTTATCGTAAGCTTTGTTCTCAAATCAAGTTTGTCGGAGTTAAGGCTGGATATTCTTACCAGTTTGCTGATATATTCCGTCAGGTGGTGATGCAGGATTTGAAACAGAAGGGATGGAATGATGGTGATTTGTGCCTAACTACTTATCTTGATAATGATGATAGTATCGCCAACAACTTTATGGAGCGTGTACAGTCTGAATGTCTTTCTTTCCATCTAAATCCTTATGAAAAGTGCTTTCTTTCCTTTGATTATGGATTGCAGACCTATACTAAGTTTGGACATTTCTCTACCCGTATCTATTATCCCAATAATCATTTCCTGACTTTAGCTGAATATCTACTGTCTTCAGATTCTTCTCTATCCTCTCTACGAACCTGCTATGGTTATGGAAGTCACTTTCTATTGGAGAAGCGTGGATTGGTCAAGGTGCATCACATCAAGGAAAATATGCATCCGATGTGGATAGAGATCATTCATGAAGAAAATGTGGATAATGATGTAAAAATGACTCTTGATACACATATCGTTTATGATAAGGATATGCTCCGCCGTGTTTTTTCATTGGATATGGATATTGAATCCCATCATCTCTTCGCTTTCATCTTGAGAGTCATGAAGCAAATGTGGAGGAGGAGTAAGAATAAATTTTAAAACCAAATGAAAATCTTAATCAATGCATACGCTTGCTCTCCTGGTATGGGAAGTGAGCCGGGAATGGCATGGAACTGGGTGAGCAATCTCGCCAAGTTCTGTGAGTTGTATATTATTACCGAAGGGGAGTTTCGGAACAAGATAGAGGAGGTGGTGCCTACCTTGGAACAGGGGAAGAACATGCACTTCTATTATAATCCGGTATCGGAGGAAATCAGGAAGATGTGCTGGAACCAGGGGGACTGGCGCTTCTATAAATATTATAAGGAGTGGCAGTGGAAGACGTACCTCATGGCAAAGGATATCTGTAAGGTGGAGAAGATGGATGTGTTGCATCAGCTCAACATGATCGGATTCCGTGAGCCGGGGTATCTTTGGAAACTATCGAAGGAAACTGATATTCCATTTGTATGGGGGCCTGTAGATGCAAAGGATAAGTTTCCTGTGGCTTATCTGGATGGTGCTGGACTGAAGACAAAGTTGTTTATGCGTCTGAAGAATTTCTTGACTGGTATCCAATTGAGACATTCCAAGCGTGTGCTTCTTGCTGCGCATCAGGCATCGGTCATCTTCTCTGCTTCATCGAACTCTCAGCGTTCGTTCAAGAAATACATGAATATAGATTCGCCTCTGCTTAACGAGACTGGGTGTTATGTTCAGGATCATCCTATTGTGGATAAATCTGGCAAAGATACCTTTGATGTGCTCTGGGTTGGTAAAATGGACTTCAGAAAGCAGCTTGCTTTGGCTTTGCAATCTGTAGCTAAAAGTGGAAACGATAAGCTCCGTCTTCATATTGTGGGTGGCGGTGATGCTGAATCCTATCAGTTATTGGCTGAGAATTATGGTATTGCTGATAAGTGTATTTGGCATGGTGCAGTAAGTCACGATGAGGTACAGGACATCATGCAGAAGTCGGATGTATTCCTCTTTACCAGTGTTGCTGAGGGTACTCCTCATGTAGTGCTGGAAGCTATTGCCAATAATCTTCCTGTTGTTTGTTTTGATACTTGTGGTCAAGGTGATGCTGTGAATGACAAGGTTGGTAGGAAGGTTCCTCTTTCTTCTCCGAGCCAGTCTGCTCGTGATTTCGCCAAACTGCTCAATGAGCTTGAAAAGGACAGGTCTTTGCTGAGGCTCCTTTCGGAGAATTGCAAGGAAAGACAAATGGAGCTTTCCTGGGAGGAAAAGGCTAAGGTCATGGTGGTGTGGTATAAGAAGGTTTTCTAAAATCAACCCGTCCTTCTTTACCATTAAAGAAGGCTCCACCTCTCATCTCGGTCTTCTCCCCTCAGGGAAGAAGAGGAAACCGCTCCTCCCCGTCGCTCTTAACCGCTTCGCTATAAGGTTGGCGGGGCATCAGAGCCCTCGCCAGGTTGTGCGGGATGGGACCGCCTTGCTGGAGGGATTTTTATTTGGTTTATGTAACTGATAAAAGCGTAGTTTAAGGCTTGGTTGCCTATATCCTAACAGGAATATGTGGGTAGTTCAAAAGATAAAGATTGCTAAAAAATAAGGAAATAAGTTGGACTATATTAGTTTTTATCGTATATTTGCAGAGATAAAAAATACGTAAGCTATGACAGCAAAAGAAGATAAGGAGCAAGAAAAGACCCGTAGAGAAAACCTGAGCAAGTTTATATATCAACTTGCAAATACCAGCTTTACAGCAATGGTTGTTGTGGCTGTGGTAGGTTTGGTACTTGGTGTAGATGATGCTAAACCATATGCTTTTTTGCTTGGTGTGGGATTGTTTGCTACTGTTTTCTTAGCGCTGTTTGCTGATAACATATTAAAGAAGAAATGATTATGGAAGGAATGTACATAGTTTTAGGTGGGGTAGGTATCATTGCATGTTGCCTATACTTGTGGTCTGCTTTTACGAAAAGTGGGAGAAAATGGGTTGAAAATCTATAGTTTTTCGATTCCCAGGATTCCCTTTTGCGAAGAAGTTTTTTTCGAAAACCAACCCGTCCTTTCTTACCGTTAAGGAAGGCATTTTCGACTCCCCTGTTCCCCTCTTGCGAAGAGGGGATCCTTAACCCACTCCCAAGCCCTCTCCCTTTACAAAAGGGCGAAGGATGTAACCGCTCCTTTCAATAGTCTTTACGACCCCTTCGGTTCCCCTTGTAGGGGACAGAAACGTCGCTCTTAACCGCTTCGCTATAGGGTTGACGGACCATCAAAGCCCTCGCCAGGTGGTAGTGCGGGATGGGACCGCATGGGGATAGTTGATTACAATTAATAGTTTGCTGTTTATAGCTTACTGTTGATTTGGGGGTAATTGGCTGATAATTTGCAGATTTCTTTCGATTTTCTTGGTGGTTTCGAAGAAAAGGCGTACCTTTGTGGCAAGTTATATAAACTAAATAATAGAAGATAAGATTATGGCATTAGCAATTAGTGGTATCCCTATGCTTACAGGTGATGAGGCTTTAGCTTTTAGAGAAAAAGCTGAAGAAACATTGAAAAAGCGTGGTAGCATAGATTTCTCAAAGCAACGTGCTGAGATGAAGGCTATTTTGGCAAAAGCAAGATTTTAAAGTTAGTATTATGGGATTTCTTGCAGACAAAACGGTGTTTTCACCATTGACAAAAGAAATTTTGGAAGAATCTATTTCATTTTCATGTGGCAATGAAGACTTGGATGGATTCTTTCTTCCATAATGATGCAGTGTCTTATGCCGAAAACTTGTTTGGTAAATCTTACTGCTATTATCTTGAGGAATCAAAGGCTGATATTGTATGTGCTTTTACGGTCTCAAATGCCAGTATTTTCACGAAGTACTTGCCTAATGCGAGAAAGAAAAAGGTTGGAAAGCATGTTCCTCATATAAAACAGGATTTGA
>OGIG01000583.1_pt1 | contig 31814 bp, 27 predicted proteins | sample 1571601 | NCBI WGS metagenome assembly OGIG01 (sample SAMEA2581953, study PRJEB24529) | metagenome | biome: Human gut stool | place: China | collected 2011 | reverse complement strand
TGTCAATACTTATTTTTACTTTTTTTAATCCCTGCCTTCACTTACACTAATGTCACACGCTATACACTTCCCTTTTGGGCAAAAACGTGCTATTATACGATAGGATTTATAATAGTATTTAATGTATATGTGAGGTCCTTATGTCTGCATTTTTTTCAAACTTGGCAACTGCGCTGCCCGCGGCTCTGTGGATGGGGCGGATCGTGCTGTTGGCGGCGGCGGCGTGGGTACTGCTGCGCTGCGGCATTTCCCTGCTTGGCAATCGTGAGGCGCCGGAGGTGTGGGGCTTTGTCAGCCTGTCCAACGGCGCCCGGTATGATCTGACTCATTGGGAGAACATGGTGGGCCGGATGCGCAGCGCCGATGTGCGGGTGAACTTCCCCTCCGTGTCCCGGTGCCACGCCGCCATCTGCCGGGATGACCGGGGCCAATGGACGGTGTACCCGGTGAACCGCAGCAGTGGGGTTCTGCTCAATGGGGAGCGCACCCTGGCCGCAGCTTCACTGAAGGCGGGGGATTGCATCGCCGTGGGCGGCGTGGAGATGTACTTCTTCCCCTCCACGGAATCCGATGAGGCTAAGGTGGCCCGGCGGCGGGTGGAGGAGCAGCGGCACCGGCACACCTCCCAGGCGGGGACTCTGGTGCTGGTGAACGTATGCCAGGCCCTCCTGTTTCTGCAGGTATTTCTCACGGCTCAGGCGGAGGATCGGCTGCCCATGGGGGTTGCCTTTGGGGGCTTGGCGCTGCTGTCCTGGGTCCTGTACGGCATATATCGAGCAGCCCAGCGATCCGCCTATGAGCTGGAGTCTCTGGTGTTCCTGCTTATCAGCATAGGCGCTGCGGTAACGGCCGCCTACGACCCGGCCTCTCTCTATAAGCTGCTCATTACCGTGGTCATGGGCATGGTGCTGTTTCTAGCAATGAGCGGGGTGCTGCGGGACCTGCATCTATCCATCCGGGCCCGGTGGCCGGTGGCCATTGCCGCCGGGGCGCTGCTGGCCTTTAACGTGGTGCTGGGCGAGCGCATCTTCGGCGCGAAAAACTGGATCTCCATCGGCCCCCTCTCCTTTCAGCCCTCAGAGCTGGTGAAGATCGCCTTTATCCTGGCCGGGGCCGCCACCCTGGATCGGCTGTTCGCCAAGCGGAACCTGGTCTTCACCATTCTGTTTTCCGCCTATTGCGTGGGATGCCTGGCACTGATGAGTGACTTCGGCACGGCGCTGATCTTTTTCGTGGCCTTTTTATGCATCGCCTTCCTGCGCACCGGCGACCTGCCGTCCATCGCCATGATGGTGGCGGCGGCGGCCTTTGGCTGCGGGATCATCCTGCGCTTCAAGCCCTACATCGCCGACCGCTTCGCCGCCTGGCGGCACGCCTGGGATTACGCCCAGGACATAGGCTATCAGCAGACCCGGACCATGAGCGCCATGGCCTCGGGAGGGCTGTTCGGGGTGGGGCCGAAGGATGGCTGGCTCAAATATGTGGGTGCAGCCAACACGGACCTGGTATTCGGCGTAGTGGGTGAGGAGTTCGGCTTCCTGCTGGCCCTGTGCTGTGTGGCAGCACTGGTGATCCCCATTGTATTCACCCTGCGCTGCGCCGCTGCGGCCCGCTCCTCCTTCTACACCATTCTTTCCTGCGCCACCGCCGCCATGCTGGTGTGTCAGATGGCGCTGAACGTGCTGGGCGCAGTGGATCTGCTGCCACTGACAGGGGTGACCTTTCCCTTTGTATCCATGGGGGGCTCCAGCATGATCTCCTGCTGGGGGCTCATGGCCTATCTGAAGGCCGCCGACACCCGGCAGAACGCCAGCTTCGCCCTGCGGCTGAGCAAGCTGGCTCCGCAGCAGCAGGAGAAGAAAGCCGCGCCTGCACCCAAGGCCCGGCCCAAGGCTCCGCAAGAGGGCTTTTTCGCCGACCGGCCGGACATTCCGGTGGATAAGATTTTCGGAAAGGAGGAGGACAAGTGAAGCAGGTCAAGCAGCGGACACTCCTTATTTATATATTACTGATCCTGTTTGTGGCGGGGCTGGTCCTGTATACCGCACGCTATGTGGCTCTGGGCAGCCGCTGGGCCTCCTTCCCCGGAAATCTGAGTGCATATGATAGCGGCATACCGGTTCTGGGACAGATTTTGGACCGCAGCGGCGTTGTGCTGTACGATGCGGCCCAGGGGGCATACAGTGACGACGACACTCTCCGCCGGGCCACCCTGCACGCCGTAGGGGACAGGGAGGGGAACATCTCCACCTCCGCCCTGCAGAGCTTTCAGAAGCAGCTCATCGGCTACAGCCTGCTCACCGGCACCGCCGGCGGCGGCGGGCGGGTGTATCTGACCCTGGACAGCCGATTGCAGACGGCGGCCTATGAGGCCCTGAACGGTGCCAAGGGTACCATCGGTGTATACAACTACCAAACCGGCGAAATCCTGTGCATGGTGTCCTCCCCCAGCTTTGACCCCGCAGATCCCCCGGAGATCCGGGATGGGGACACGCAATATGACGGCGTATATCTGAACCGTTTCCTTTCCTCCGCCTTTACCCCCGGCTCCGTTTTTAAGGTGGTCACTGCGGCTGCCGCCCTGGAAAAGCTGGAGGGTGTGGCAAGCCGCACCTTCCACTGCAGCGGCAGCGTCACCATCGGCGGCGACACCATCACCTGCCCCTATGTCCACGGGGATATGGACTTTTACGGAGCCATGGCAAACTCCTGCAACTGCGTTTTTGCCCAGCTGGCCGTGGAGCTGGGAGGGAGCACCCTCTCCAGCTACGCGCAGCAGGCCGGGCTGCTGGATGGCGGCAGCGTCAGCGGCATCGACACCGCCGCCGGGACCTACGTTATCAGCGAAAATGACAGCGAGGTGGGCTGGTCCGGCGTGGGCCAGTACGAGGATCTGGCAAATCCCTGCGCCCTGATGACCATGATGGGCGCCATCGCCGGTCGGGGCAGCGCCCGGGAGCCGTATCTGCTGGGTAAGGTCACGTCCATGACCGGCACGGCGGCCCGCAGCACCGGCACCTCCGGGACGATGCACCTGTGGAACGCCGACACCTGTCAAGCTCTGGCCGACATGCTGCGCAACAACGTCACGGAAACCTATGGCCAGAGCCGCTTTGGCGACCTGCCGGTGTGCGCCAAGTCCGGCACCGCCGAGGTGGGGCAAGGCAAGGCGCCCCACAGCTGGTTTGCCGGATTCGTGGACAGCGACGACCTCCCCCTGGCCTTTGTAGCGCTGGTGGAAAACGGCGGCGGCGGCAGCGCCGTAGCCGGCAGCGCCGCAGCCCAGGTGCTGCGCACGGCGGCAGAGCTGCTGTAAGCGCTCTGCTCCGCTTGCCGCGCATCGGTAGGGGCAGCGTCACCGCCGGCCCCTATCAGCTATTCTCCTTCCTCTTTTCCTGATAAAAAAACGGCCCCCCGGGCCGTTTTTTTATCCTTATTTTACCTATGCCTCTGCTTTTTCCACGGCAAAGCCATATACTGCGCCGTTTTGAGCATCGGTCATATCCACGCCGGTGGCGGCATACTGTCCGTCGATGTAAAAGGCCCAGTATGTGCCGTCCGTGTCATAGTCCGCGGTAATGCCGATGACCTCCTTGATATACAGACCGTAGTCGCTCTCCTCGCCGCTGATGATGTTTAGGGCCTGCAGGGCCGCACCCACGGTTTTTTCATCGGTTTTCACAGTGAAGTCCGTTTTGGTTCCCTGGCCGTCCGTCACCTCTACGGTAAAGGCCGTTGCACCCTGGCCCAGGGTCTCGCCGTCCTTCACACCCACAGTGTTCTTGCCTGAAGCAATAGGCGTGGGCTTTGCACAGGCGCACAGGGTCAGCGCCATGGCCAAAGCCAGCAAAAAGGCTATTATTTTTCTCATTTTTCCCAAGAATAGCACCTCCTTTTTCTCCTGCAGTATAACACGTCCATCGCCTCTTGACAACAGGAAAAAACAATGTTATAGTGGTGCCACAATCCAAGGGGTGCTGGCGCATGCCGGCTGAGATGGGCGTATAGCCGCCCGGTCCCTCGAACCTGATCCGGGTAATGCCGGCGTAGGAATGCGCGCATACTGTCTTTTCGTTCCGCATTGCGACGCCTGCATGGCTCGCCATGCGGGAATTTTTTTATTGGAGGATGCAACATGAAAAACACAAAAACCAAAATGCTTTGCGAAGCCGCTATTTTCATTGCCATGGCGGAAATTCTGAGCCTTATCAAGCTCTATGAATTCCCCAACGGCGGCTCCGTGACCCTGGAGATGCTGCCCATTATTCTGTTCGCCGCTCGGTACGGCTGCGGCTGGGGCGCCGGTGCCGGCCTGGTTTACGGCGCCATCACCTACCTCATCGGCAACAAGTTCTCCATCGACTGGACCACCATCATCTGCGACTACTTCCTGGCCTTTGTGGCCCTGGGCTTCGGCGCAGGCCTGCTGTCCCGCCGGAAGTGGAGTGTGTATTACGGCACCCTCATCGGCGGCGTGCTGCGCTTCCTGGTCCACTATCTTATCGGCGTTTTCGTCTGGGGCGTCTATATGCCCGACGAGTTCTTCGGCATGACCATGACCAGCCCGTGGTTTTACTCCCTGCTCTACAACGGAAGCTACATGCTGCCCAGCATCATCCTGTGCGTGGTGGTATTTGCCCTGCTGTATAAGCCGCTGAGGAAATACTTCACCTCCGCCGATCTATTGATTCAAAAATAAAAACCGCCCCGAAGAAAAAAACTGTTGACAAACCTCTCAAATCCTGTATAATAGTTTTTGTTCTTCGGGACACAGCGGGATTGTGTAAAGGTAGCACAGCGGACTCTGACTCCGTATGTGAGGGTTCGAATCCTTCTCCCGCTGCCAACATAGGATTGCTATTTTAACAAAAATAGCAATCCTATATTTTTTTCCTGAAATGCTGATAAAACCGTAACAAAAAGGCGTGAAAAGACAGCCGCTTGCGGCGGCTGTCTGAAGTGGTAATGCAGCCTCAAACCGCCAATAAACTGGTGGCTTGAGGCTGTCGATAAAGTGATAGGATTTGCGATAACAGTAAGGAAAGGAGTGTGAGGGAAAGGCAGGAGGGGTGTCTCTCCCCACTGAAATCCGTAGTTTTTTGAAGCTTTTTCAAGGCTTCAAAAGCTTAGGCAGCGGGGCGAAAAAAACTATTTCGACACGCTGAAACCACCAGTTAACTGGTGGTTATGATTTTGGTTGGGGATATTTTGCATCAGACCGCATTGGAAACCCGGCCCGGCACAAGGCCGGACCGGGATCCGGCGCCGGCCGAAGCCAGCACCCTTTGCTGAGGGATTCAGTGGGGAGTAAACACACAAAACGCAGGAAATATCAGTAAATGGGTTAGGGTTATCACTGTGTCGTGCTGCGTCTGCCATTACTTTGCTGCTTTTTTGGCCTCCTTGGCAGCCCTGTCAGCCAGGTAGTACATACCGGGCGTGTTGTAATACTCCCTCTGCAGGTCCTTCACCTGCTTGCACATGAACACCAGGCCAATCATGTTCAGGATGACGACCACGGCCAGGAAGCCGTCAAGGATCATATACATGGTGGTCACGTTGGAGAACGCGCAGGCGATGCAGATGAACAGGGGATAAATATACACCCACACCTTGGAGAACTTACGGCCGAACAGGATCTCAGCCTGAATCTGGCCGAAGAAGCCAGCGGAGATAATCGTGGAGAACACGAACAGGAACACCGTGACAGCAACGAAGATGGCACCGAAGTTGCCGAACACGGACTGGAAGGCAGCCAGTGCCAGCTGGCCGGAGCTCAGACCCTCCTGGGTCCACACGCCGGAGCACAGAACGGTCAGAGAGGTAATGGTGCAGATGACGATGGTATCCATAAAGACCTCAAAGATACCGAACTGAGCCTGACGGATGGGGTGATCCGTATCGGCGGTGCAGTGACCGGCGATGGTGGAGCCCACGCCCGCCTCATTGGAGTACACACCGCGGGCAGCGCCCCAGCGGATAGCCGCCATGATGGTGGCACCGGCGAAGCCGCCCACAGCAGCGCGGCCGGTGAAGGCATCCTTAAAGATCATGCCGAAGACAGCAGGGATCTCGCCCACGTTGGTGAAGATGATGACCAAAGCGCCCACCACATACAGGCAGGCCATCACGGGCACCAGGATATCGGTGACGCTGGACACACGCTTGAAGCCGCCGGCCAGGATCACGCCCACCAGAACAGCAATGATGATACCGGTGATCGTCTGGTTTGCGCCGAACACGTTAAACTGCTCAGCAGCGGAAACGCCCTGAGAGGCCAGGGAGGGAACCAGCTCGATCATGAAGAAGAAGGCATAGCCAACGCCGAACACAACGCCGATCTTCTTGCCCAGGCCACGCAGATAGTAAGCCGGGCCGCCGACCCACTCGCCCACGTCATTTTTACGGCGGTACTTGATGCCCAGTGCAACCTCGCAGTACTTGGTGCACATACCGAGGATGGCCAGAACCCAGATCCAAAACACGGCGCCGGGGCCACCCAGGGCGATGGCCACGGGCACACCAACGATGTTGGAGGCGCCAACGGCGCAGGCCAGTGCCGCAAATGCGGCGGAAATGGGACGGACCTTGCCCTCCTCCTTCTTGGCAAACATCTTACCGAAGGTCTGGCTCATGGCGTAGCCAAAGTGACGGATCTGAGGGAAGCCCAAATAGATGGTCAGGAACAGACCGCCGCCGCCGATGAGGATCAGAATAGGAATGCCCCAGAACCAGTTGCCAAAATCTTGAATAACTTTCAATATAGCCATACTTTTCTCCTTTTCCATACATAATAGGTGACTTTCTCTGCGGTTTTGCTTGTGGTTGTGCGTTTGTGTGCTTTGTGCTTGTGCGCTTGGGGCAGGGGCCTCAGCTCAGCAGACGTTTCACCGTTTCATAGGTGATATTGGGGACGTTCTGAAACGTCTGCCGCATATCCACGCGCTCGGTGAGCATGTGTCCGTCACGACCAAAGGTACCAATATTGACAACGGGGACGTCGATCTGACGGATCTTATCCACCGGGTGCGTGTATTTCACGCCATACTGGGGCATATTCGTCTCCAGCGCCTGGATCGCCAGGGTGTCGTCACACACGGCCATAAAGCTGGAGTCGGAGATGTAGGGGTAGAACATGCGGGTCTTGATCTGGCGCTGCGCCTCGGGCCGCACCACCTCGATGGCGCTCTCCACCGCATCCAGCAGGGCCTTTTCCTTGGCCGTGCGGCCGGTCATCTCAATACGGGCACTGAAGATGGAGCCGAAGAATACCACCACGGCGGGGGACTTGTCCTCAGACCACTTCCAGGCCTCCTGCACCACACGCAGGCCGAACAGGCGCAGGTCCAGCTCGGGTTCATCCTTGTGCAGCTTCACGGTGAACTCGTGGATAGCCTTTTTAAAGGCCTCGCCATGTGCCGCTGCCAGCTCGTTATAAAACTCGCTCCAGGTGTAGACCCGGGTCTTCCAGGGCAGCTGGTGGAATTCCACCTTGCTCAGCTCACAGAAGCGCTTGTATTGGGTATTCAGATATTCCACCGTCTCGTCAAAGGCCTCCACGGCCATCTGCTTGCTCTTTTCCAGCACGACGGCAGGGCTCCAGCCGTGGGTGAAGAAGTTGTAGTAGCCGAAGGCCGTCAGCGCCGTCTGCACGGTATAGGGGCCCTTGGTATCCATCTCCTTCAGGGAGATGGGCGGAATGGCGACCTCGCCCTGGGCGATGTCGCACAGGTCAGTGTTCAGGGACATCTTGCGCGTGATATTGGCCAGCACCAGATTGGGGTCCAGTGCGCTGAAGGCCTGGCCCACATGGGCCTCCTTGCCAAACACGGCGAAGCAGGGCAGCAGCTTGCCGATGCTGCCGTAGTAGATATAGCGGTTCTCATCACCGGGGGCGTAGTTGGTGGAGTAGTCGGCGTTGATGCACGCCACATACTCGAATTGCTCCTTCTCCTTCAGCTCCTCCAGCAGATCCAGGGCCGTGATGATGCCCTTGGAGTTGTCCTCCTCGTCGCACTCACCGATGGCCAGCAGGTTGCCGTCCAGCTCCTCGGGATGCTCGGAGAAATACTGAATCAGATACATGTGGCCGGCTACGCCGGACTTCATATCCAGGGCGCCGCGGCCGAACAGATATTCGCCGGACTCGATATCGTCAATGACCTCCTGGGACAGTACGAAGGTCTCACGCAGCTTGGCGGGCAGCTCCTCGCAGCGGAAGGCGTACTCACGGATGGTGCCGAAATCGTCCACCCCAACGGTATCGATGTGGCCGATGAGGATGACCGTGCGGTTAGAATTGCCCTTGGTGCCCTTCACATAGGCCAGCGTACTGTGCCGCACCACAAAGTCGTTCTTGGTCTGGAAGCACCTGACCTGCTCAGGGTGTGCCCGGAAGTAGGGCAGGGACATATAGAAGTCCTGCATATAGCGAGCCACAGCGCTCTCGCCGCCCGGCTCCTTATTGATGCTGGGGATGGCGACCATGTTTTCCGTCAGCTGCTTGACCGATTCAAAAGAATTTAGTTTCATGACTTAGCTCCTTTGCTTGTTGTGCCCGCGCGCATCAATCGCGGTGATATCTCTCAATGCCGGCCATGTAGGTGTTCAGCACCTGAATATCCTTGATGTCATTTTCGGGAATGTGGAAGATGTCGCGGTCAATGACCACCATGTCGGCGAACTTGCCAGCCTCGATGGTACCCATCAGATCCTGGTTGCCGTTGGCGTAGGCCACATTTTTGCTGTACATGCACACCGCGTCATACACGGATATCTTCTCGTCGGGATGATAGCCGCCCACGGGATAGCCGTCCATGTCCTGGCGGGTCACGGCGGCGTAGATGCCGAGCCATGGGTTGAAGCTCTCCACCGGCGCATCGGACCCTCCGGCCATGACTAAGCCCTCATCCAGATACGTCTTCCAGGGATAGCTCAGCGCGGCACGCTCCTTGCCCACGCGCCCCTCAATCCAGTGCAGGTCGGTCATCAGGAATGTGGGCTGGATGTCCAGCACGAGCGGCAGCTTCTTCATACGCTCGATCAGCTCCGGCGTGGCCATCTGGGCATGGATGAGACGGAAGGGAAGCCGCTTGGCCTGCTCCTCCGGTGTCATGCCATCCCTCAGCCCCTGCTGCAGGCAGTACTCCACCGCATCCAGGGTGACCTCCAGTGCCTCGTCGCCGATGCAGTGGGTGGCGGGCTGCAGGCCGTGGCGGTATGCCTCGTACATTCTCTTGGCCAGGTCCTCAGGGCTGATGACCAGAATGCCGGTGTTGCCGGGATCGTCCACATAGTCGGTGTACAGCTTGGCAGACCGGGAGCCCAGGGACCCGTCAGAGAAGCTCTTGAAGCTGCCCATCCGCGCAGCGCGGTAGGGATCGCTCCGCTGCTCGGCCGTCAGGTGCTCCGGGTCAAACATATAGTCCAGACACACGAACATGCGCACCGGCAGCTCGCCGCGGCTGCTGCGGGCCACATAGTCCGCAAAGTCCTCGTCATAGTGCCATATCGCCGCGGCATAGGTGTGCATCATGGTCACGCCCAGGCTGGAGGCCAGCGCCAGGCCCTTCCTCATGCACTTTTCACGGGTGGCGGGCACCAGGAAGGGATCAGGGATCAGGCTGTCGTAGATCTTGGAGGCCTGCTCACGGAAAATGCCGTTGGGGTTGCCGTCGGCATCCAGCTCCACCATGCCCCCGGGGCCAAATACATAGCCGTTGGTAATGTTGGCCTTTTCCAGCGCCATAGTGTTGGCCACCGCTGTATGCAGGCACACGCGCTTGATAACGATGGGATGATCAGTGCTGGCCTCATCCAGGTCCAGACGGGTGGGCAGCTGATCCTCGCAGTCCCTCCACTTGGATTGGTCGAAGTTGGAGCCCTTGATCCACTCGCCCTTGGGCGTCTCCGCCGCGCGTTCACGCAGCAGCTGCAGTGCCTCGGCGCGGGAGGTGGCACCGCCCAGATCCACCGTGGTATAGGCCTGACAGAAGGCAAAGAAGTGCAGGTGAGAGTCGCCCATGCCGGGCAGTACGGTCTTGCCCTGCAGGTCGATGCACTTCTCACAGTCAAATTGCGCCAGTGCCTCTTCCTTCGTGCCCACGTAGGCAAATTTTCCGTCCTTCAGCACCACCGCTTCCTTACAGACGTCCGGCGCCTCCATGGTGTAAATCTTACCGCCATAAAACAATGCATCAGCGTTTCCCTTCATTTTGTACACCTCTCCAATTTCAAAATGGTATTGTTGTGATTTTGCACAGTTTCAAACACACAAAGGTTACATTAATTGACATTATAACGGAAGGTGGGTCATGTGGCAATTTACCTCTCGTTCCCCACACGGAACAATTTGTGCAGTTTTTGTTTCCTACCCGGAACGTTTATTGACACATTTAGCGTATTTTGATATAATTGGAAAAAAATGGTGAAAAAATAAGCTCGATTTGATTTTGAGGAAATCGCTTATGGACACTGAAAGAACAAATATTACAAGAGAAGTCGGCAGCCGTATCCGCTACGCCCGCAAAAGCCGGGGCATGTCAATGGACGAGCTGGCCCAGGCTATCTACAAAACGCGTTCTGCCATCTCCAAATATGAAAATGGGCAGATATCCGTGGATATTGCCACGCTTTATGACATTGCCAATGCCCTGAAGGTCAGCATCTATGATCTGCTGCACCGCAACACGCCGGACATCGGCCAGGAGTACAACGCAGAGGTGCCCGCCTTTTTCCGGAATGTCTCCCAACTATATATGTACTTCTTCGATGGCCGGATCAACCGCGCCCAATGCACCGTGATCGACATATTCCCTGCGGAGAGAAGCAGCCAGGCTGAGGTACTCATGTACATGAATGTCAAGGATCTGGCCCGCTACCAAATCTGCGAGAGCACCTTCCGCGGCACCTTGACCCACTATGAGGCCTTCAGCGCCATGCTTTTCGAGAACAACGATATGCCCATGGATAAATACCAGATCGGCATCCCCCAGCCCTACATGGACGACGATCGGAAGTGGGTGCTGACCTATGGCATCTCCTGCCGTCCGCTGATGCCCTCTGCCGCCAAGCGTCTTCTCAGCAAAACGCCGCTTCCCATCGATAAGGCGCTGGTCCAGGAGCTGATGATATCCAAGGAGGATATCCGCTTGATGAAGCACTACAATATGTTTGTCATGGTGTAGCATCCATTGTCTGCTATATATGCATGCAATAGCCTTGCCCAAAAAGGACGCCCCCGGCGTCCTTTTCCCATAGGCAAATGTTTTTCTTGACAGTTTCACCCGGCTGCTTTTCAGCGGCCGGGTGATTTTTGTCGAAGCAGAGAGGGTGGCAGACCCCCTCGACCCGGCTCCATATATACGCAATGCTTCTCTTGCGCTGCGTCATTTTAATTTGTCAATTTTTTCTCAATTTTATGAATGTTGTCTGTTGCTTCTTTTTCTTCTTTGCCGTATACTCTTACTATTATTTTTACAGGATATGCAGGTGGAGCAAATGAAAACCTATCGATTTGCATACGGCAGCGGTACGGTGGAGTTCCCGCTGGAGGAGAAGAACATCATCGGAGAGCTGCACGGCAATGTGGTGGAGCCGATTTCCGACATACGCAGGGAGCTGTGGGCCTCCCTGGATGCGCCCATCGACAGCGCACCCCTGTGCCGGCGGGTCACCCCGGGCAGCACCGTTGCACTGGTGGTCAGCGATATGTCGCGCTTCTGGATGCGGCAGGATCTGGTCGTTCCGCTGCTGGTGGAGCCGATTTCCGACACTATCCGCCAGCTCCACGCCGACGGCACCACCATCCTGCTGGTGGAGCAAAACGCGCAGGCGGCGCTGGCGGTGGCCGACCGGGGCTATGTGCTGGAGACGGGACGTATTGTCACCGAGGGCGCCGGCGCGGAGCTGCTGGAGAGTGACGCCATCCGCAAGGCCTATCTGGGCGGATAAATCGGCAAAAAAAGAAGCACCTAAGGTGCTTCTTTTTTTGCCGTGTGCATATAGCGCATCAGCAGCTGCTGCCTATCTCAAGGGCCCTTGCTCTATCATGCTACTATATATAAATGAAGCCCGCCTTCCGAGTATTTTTCGAAGGCGGGTTTTTATTCTACAGGTGGAAGTGTTTTTTCAGTAGTTGGTTTTCGCCCAGCACCAGCAGCGTCAGGCTGCTGTCCAGCATGGTTTCCGATGAGATATTCACATCGGTTTTGTCGCTTCGCTTCACGCCGAGGATGTTGACGCCGTACTTACGGCGGATGTCCAGCTCACCTATGCTGTGACCCTGCCAGCTATCCGGGACGGCGACCTCGATAATGGCATGCTTTTCGTCCAGCTCTATGTAGCTGAAGATATGGTTGGCTGTATACCGGATGGCCGCCCACTTCGCCAGCTGCTTTTCCGGGTATGTCACCGCGTCCGCGCCGTTGCGCAGCAGAAATTTTGCCTGCACATCCCGCTCGGCGCGGGACACCACATATTTCGCCCCCAGCTCCTTGAGCAGCGACGTCGTTTCCAGCGAGTTCTGAAAATCTCCGCTGATAGTAACGTAGCAGACGTCATAGTTCCCAACGCCCAGCGATCGCAGAAAATCCACGCGGGTGCTGTCGCCGATCTGTGCGTTGGTAACAAAGTCCATACACTCGTTGACGCGCTCCTCGTCCCGGTCCACGGCCATCACCTGATGCCCCAGCTCGCTCAGCTGCATGGCAAGGTGCCGCCCGAAGCGGCCAAGTCCGATCAATAATACATTTTTCATCGTGCGCTCCTTTCAGCCAACGGTAATCATTTCCTTCGGATATCGGGCATGTGTCAGGTCATGTCCGGAAAATGCGGCGTAGATCAGAGTCAATCCTCCCACACGCCCGAAGAACATCAGCAGAATGAGAATGCCCTGTGACAGCGTACCCAGCTGCGGCGTCAGCCCCAGCGTCAGCCCTACCGTTCCGGCGGCGGATGCCGTTTCATAGAGGCAGGCACCCAGCGGCAGTCCCTCCGCCGCGCTGATAACCGCTGCGCCCATGAAGGTCAATCCCAGATACAGCAGCAGGATGGCGGCGGCGTTCCGTACAGCGGAGGGCTCCAGCCTGCGCTTAAAAAGCTGTGGGTCCTCCCGCCTTCGGAAGGCAGCGACCGCGTTGGCGGCCAGCACAGCCAGCGTCGTGACCTTCATGCCGCCCGCCGTGGAGCCGGGCGCGCCGCCGGTCAGCATCAGCAAAATCGTGACCGCCTGTGAGGTATCGCTCATTTTCGTCAGGTCTGCGGTGTTGTAGCCCGCCGTTCGCGGCGTGACCGCCTGAAAGAGCGACGCCAGAACGCGCTGTCCCGCGGGAAGCTTTGCAAAGTCTGTCAGGAAGAAGAGCAATGCCGGAAGCGCGATCAGGATGACGGTTGCGCTCAGAATGACCTTGCTCTGCATACGATACCGCCGCAGGTGCAGACGGTGGGTGCAGACGTCATCCCATGTCAGAAAACCGATACCGCCCACGACGATCAGCAGCATGATGACGATATTGACCAGCGGGTCGGCCATGTATGCCGTCAGGGAAGGGTAGAGCGCATCCGCCCGCCCCAGAATGTCAAAGCCCGCGTTGCAGAAGGCGGAAACGGAGTGAAACACCGCCATCCACACGCCCCGCAGTCCGTAGTCCCGGCAGAATACCGGCAGCAGCGCAAGAGCCCCGACCAGCTCCACAAGGAACGTTCCCTTGAGAATAAACCGTGTCAGGCGCACGATGCCGCCCACCACCGGAGCGGAGATGGCGTCCTGCATGGCGCTGCGCTCCTTCAGCGAGATATTCTTGCCGGAGAGCATTAAAAACGTCACAGCTGCCGTGATGACACCTAAGCCGCCGATTTGGATCAGCAGCAGGATAACGGTCTGTCCGAACGCGGACCAGTAGCTGCCTGTATCCAGCACCACCAGGCCCGTCACGCAGACGGCGGAGGTGGAGGTGAACAGCGCCTCGTGAAACGGCGTCCACACCCGCCCCGTCGCCGAGATGGGCAGCATCAGCACCAGCGCACCCAGCAGGATCACGCCGGCAAAGCCGAGGATCATGATCTGGAAGGACGTCAGATGGTGCTTCAGATGGAAACCGGTTTCTGTCACGGAACTCACCTCCTAAAATCGACTTCGCTCCCAATTCAGCGTACAGTATAGCACGGTTTTGGCGTTGCGGCTATACAAATTTTATTAAATTTTCGGCCTGAGCTGCCCAAGATCGGCCGCAGTATCGCTTGCGCCTTAGCGAAACAGGAAAGGTGCGCGAGGAAATCTGACCGGCACCCCATTTAGGCCGCGTATCCTGTGAAAGAATCCGCACAAAACAGGATGACGCGCCGGAGACCGGTGCGCCATCCTATTGGCTTTTCAGCTATACAGCGGCAGAGCATTATGCCTCGTTATTTCGGTAGAACCCGAACCCCGCCACCTCCGTGGTGGGCAGAGAGAAGGCGATAGCCTTGGCCGGGGTGTCCGGCCCGGCCTTCTCCAGGATGGACCGCATGATCGCCGTCTTCTCCTCCGTTTTGGCCACAATGAGGAACACTTCCTTTTCCTCGGCAATGGTGATGTTGTAGAATTTCTTCACCTGCTCGGCGCCGGTGCCCTTGCCGTGGAGCACCGTACCTCCCCGGGCACCTGCTGCCCGGGCCGCGTCCATCACCAGGTCCGTCTGACCCTCGCTGGCAATGATAACGATCAACTCATAGGCAAAATTCAGCTCCGGCGTATACTTCCCCGTGCCGGCCTCGTTCCCCTTCAAAAATTCCATGGTTTTACCTCCTCCTACGCTTTTCATGGGCACCGCAATGACGATGCCGTGGCCGGGAACACCCAGGTGCAGCCGCTCCCGCTGGCCGGCGATGAGCGCCTTGGTCTTATCCTCTGTGGCAGCCGAGAGCATCACCCGCTTTTCGTTGGACTCAATGCCCAAAAAGTCCAGCATGCTCTGTATGGCTGTGCCATGGCCGTGGAGCGTCACGTTCAGCGGCAGCCCCAGCTCCTCCGTCAATTCCTCCAGCCGGGGCAGCGCCTCCGGCGTAACGATAGAGATCACATAATTCATGCCGCTTCCTCCCACAGCTCAATAATATCGCAATCGCCATAGCTCTCCAGCTCCTGGGCGGCCCGCTGGGCCTTGCGTTGGTAGATCACACCCACCGTCTGGATGGACAGCAGCGGCATCATCGCCACCATGGCCACGATGCCGAAGGCATCCGTAAGCACATTGCCACCCCGGGCGATACTCACGCCCATCATGAACTGCAGCATGAAGGTAGCTGTCATGGGGCCGGAGGCCACGCCGCCGGAGTCAAAGGCGATGGCCGTGTAAATATCCGGCACGAAAAACGACAGCCCCAACGCAATGGCGTATCCCGGCACCAGGAACCACAAAATCGAGATCCCCGTCACCACCCGCAGCATAGCCAGAGCCATGGCCAGGGCGATAGCCACGGACAGGCTCACCTTAATGGCCCCGCCGGGGATAGCGCCGGCGCTAACCTCCTCGATCTGCTTTTCCAGCACTGCCACCGCAGGCTCCGCCGAGATGATGAACCAGCCCAGCAGCGCCGCCAGCGGGATCAGCAGCCATTCCGTTTCGCCGGTAGCCAGGGCCGCCCCCAGCTCCGCCCCCAGGCTGGAAAAGCCCACGTTCACTCCCGCCAGAAACAGCACCAAGCCCACATAGGTATACAGGATACCCACGGCGATCTTTCCGAAGCTTCTTGTGTTCATCTTGAATACAAATACCTGGAAGATCAGGAAAATAGCCACAATAGGCAGCATGGCCATGGCCATCTCCTTCATATATACCGGCAGCGCCTGCAAAAAGGCCGTGCCGATGCCGGTGGTGCTGTCAAAGCTCACCCGGGTGATCTCCGCTGCGCTACCGCCTCCGTCACCGAAAAAGCCCAGCAGCAGCACCGACAAAATGGGTCCTATGGAGCACAGGGCCACCAGGCCGAAGCTGTCCGCCTCCGCCCGCTTATCGCTTCGCACGTGGGAGATACCAACGCCCAGGGCCAGGATAAACGGCACGGTCATGGGCCCCGTGGTCACGCCGCCGGAGTCAAAGGCGATGCCGAGGAAATCCCGGTCCGTAAATGCTGCCAGCAAAAATACGGCTATGTAGCACGCCACCAGCACCCATCGCAGGTTGATGCCGTACAGAATACGCAGCATACAAACTACCATGAAAAAACCAACGCCGACGCCCACTGCCACCAGGAGTACGGTTTTGTCGATGTTGGGCACCGTGTCCGCCAGCACCTGCAGGTCCGGCTCCGCCACGGTCACCGCCACTCCCAGGGCAAAGGCCACCAGCAGGATCACCGGCAGCTTGCCGATTTTTGTCAGAGCTGTGCCGATCTTGCTGCCGATAATGGTCATGGACCGCTCGGCTCCCAGAGAAAACAGGCCCAGTCCCACCACGATCATCAGCGCCCCCACCAAGAAGGTCAGCAGCAGCGTGGGCTGCATAGGCACCAAAAACAGGCACAGCACTGCGACGATGGCAATGATGGGCAATACCGAGATCATGGATTCCCGTATTTTCTCCGTTAGCAGCGTGCGGGTCTTTTCAAAATGCGCTTTTCGCTTTGCTTTGGATCTACTCAACAATTTGATTCCTCGCCTTCCTTATATATAATAAAACGACTATCATATAATTTTGTGATTGTGAAAATCATTCATCTTGCCACACAAGAACAAATTTAAAACCTTTAATTCCATTCTGTTCCATAAGATTCTTAAAACTATCTGTTACATATGGGTGAGTATGAACCTCTTCCGGTATTTTAAAGATAAAAGCGTTGCTAAGCATTTCCCGATGGAAAGCATACTTTTCAATTCTCATAATCCGTCCAGAACTGGAAAAACGTTTTAATTTTGAATTCTCGTAATCCAAACAGTCTCTTACTGCTGTAACATTAAGCGCAAACAATTTTTGCTTTTTACTTTTAGCGCTCAAAACCTGAACAGCATCTTGAATATAGGGCTTAATTATATTAAAGCAACGCTCATTTACAACAACAGCGCTTACCTCTACAGGATAGACATCTCCAATGCTTTTGCCCTTTTCCGTCTGATGCGAACTCGGATATAATTCCACTTCAGTCCAGTTGCTCAAGGGTTCTCCTTTAAAGCAAAAAGCCTTATATCCATTTTTTTCTTTTGTTTCAAATGCTCGATATGTGTGATCAGACCATAATTGATAGAGTTTCATAGCCGTTCTATTCTCCTCATTATTATACATCGTCCGTTTTGTCCACCAGGTCCGCAATGTCCCACAGCTCACAATCCAGTGCGCAGCAAATGCGCACCAGCATCTGCGTGGACACCGGCTGGTCGTGCTGGAGCTTAAAATAGGTGGATTGGCTGATGCCCGCCTTTTCCCGCAGGTCGTGGCCCTTCATATTCCGGTCGATCATCAGCTTAAAGAGTTTTTTATAGCATATCTCTTTCTGCATAGCCGTTCCTCCCCGGTTATTTTTATTTAATATAGCATAAAAATATTCAAAACGCAATTGTTACATTCCGTTTTAAGTATTTTTAACAGCTTGTTAATATACTGTTCTGTTTTCGTCTTTCGTCCCGCTGCGGCTATTTTCCAGTTTTTTCCGCATTTTTTCTCATATGGGTGGACAAAGTGAGCCGGGTGTGTTATCTTTATTTTGAATAAGTGTCCCTACGACACCCTATCGTAGCCGCTGGGCAGAAAGGATGGGCTTTCTCTTGACACACTCCTCTGCAAAATCGAATCGTATTAAGCGGACTCTCTCCGTTTTTTTGGCCGCGCTCTTGCTGATAAGCCTTGTGCTCCCTGTGCTGGGCAGCGTCGGCGAGGATGCCTACGTCAACGACGATGCCATTAATGTCCGCTCCGGCCCCGGCACCTCCTACAGCTCGGTGCAGTTTGGCAAAAGCAAGGCCATCCTGCTCTACCGGGGCCAGTATGTAAGGGTCATCGCCACGGAAAAGGGCACCGATGGCGCGACCTGGTACCAGATCGTCTTTACCTACAACGGCTATACCAAAATGGGCTATATGCGCAGCGATTTCGTCACCCAAATCGGCGATGACAGCGCTTATCAGGCCTATTTGTCCGAGCAGGGCTTTCCCAAGACCTACCAGCCCTATCTCCGGGCACTGCATGCCGCCAGCGGCGGCCAGTGGAATTTTGTGGCCTATCATACGGGGCTGAAATGGTCAGATGCCCTGGAGAACGAATCCACCCTGGGCCGTGCCCTTATCCACGGGAACTACGGCACCGCCCTGCGCTCCACCGCCCCCGGCGCCTACAACAGCAAGACCGGTGAGTGGAAGCAGTACGAGCCCGACTGGTATGCCGCCAGCCGCCAAACCGTGGCCTACTATCTGGATCCCCGCAGCTACCTGACGGACGGCACCTGCATCGCCTTCGAGCAGCTTTCCGGCGGCGAAGGTGTGACCCACGCACAGCTGAAGAAGGTGCTGGCCGATTGTGCCTGGGCCACTGACGCCATTATCGATGAATTTATCAGGGCCGGGTCCAAGGAGGAGCTGGAAAAGCAGAAGCAGATAGACCTGAAGCGCCTGCGCAGCGAGGGCAAGACCGACGCCGCCAACAGCCTGGAAAAAGTCACCGTCACCGGTGTCAGCCCCATTTACCTGGCGGTGAAGGCCCGGAGCGAGATCGGCACCTCCTCCACTCAAAACGCCACCGGCTATCCCCTCAGCGATGGGAAAAAGTACTATAATTTCTTTAACATCGGCGCCTACGGAGGCAGCAATCCCAACTACAACGGCATCCTCTATGCCCAGAGCAAGGGCTGGGACACCAGCTATAAGGCCCTGTTGGGCGGTGCATGGTTTATCTTCCGCAATTACATAGAGGATGGCCAGGATACCCTGTATCTTCAGCGCTTCAACCTTACCCCTCAGTATACCTATGCCTACCAGTACGCCACCGACATCACCTATGCCTATCAGGGCGGCTGGTCCACCTATGAGTCCTATGTCAAAAACGGCCTGGCCAATACGGCCTTGACCTTCACCGTCCCCATTTTGAAAAATATGCCCGCCGTGACCAAGCTGCCCACATCCGCCCAGGAGGATGAATACCAGCCGGAGCCGGAGCCAAAGCCCGATCCCGATCCGGATCCCAAGCCTGACCCGGATCCCAAGCCTGATCCCGATCCCGCGGCGACCTATGATTATGTTGGGAGGCTCCAGCTGCGCCTCTCGGATTCCTATCTTTCGGGCTTCTCCTTGGGCACGCCGGTGAAAACCCTCATCGCCCAGATTCAGGCTGTCAATCCGGATGCCGCCGTCACGGTGACGGACGGCAGTGGGAAGGCTGCTTCCGATTCCGCCCTTGTCTCCACCGGCCAGCTGCTGACCATTCAGGACGCCGCCGGCACCTACGCCTATACCTGCGTGGTATACGGGGACGCCAATGGTGACGGCCGCATCGCCGCCACGGATCTGCTGGCGGTGAAGAAGCATATCCTGGGCGTCCGGACCCTTACCGGTGCCTACGCCCGGGCCGCTCAGCTCTCCGGCAGCAAGATCGCCGCCACCTCGCTGCTGGCCATCAAGAAACACATCCTGGGCACCGCGCCCATCGTGCAGAAATGAAAAGCAGGTGTTTTATGAAGCATTTCAGAAAATTCTCTCTCAGCTTGCTGCTGACTGGCGCCATGCTCCTGTGCCTGGTGCAGACGAGCTTTGCCGACGGCATTTCCGTTTCCGCCGGCCAGGGCAGCGTCAGCGTGGGCAAGACCGTTGCCTTTTCTATCACCGTCCCCTCCGGTTCGGAGGCATGGACCTACTCCGTGTCCTGGTCCGGCAACCTCACTCTGGAGTCCGGAGACACGGCCCCCATGGGCTTTGAGGGGGATAGCCGCACCAATCAGCTGGTGTTCCGGGCCAACAGCACCGGCACCGGCACCGTGAGCATCTCCGCCGGATCCTACTGCATCGCCGGCGTGGACTATGACGCCTCCGGCAGCGCCTCCGTGTCCATCGTAGCCGCTGACAAGCCGGACGACAGTGAACCTGCCCCCGCCCCCACTCCCAGCGGCGGCAGCAGCACCGATAACAACCCCGGCGTCTCCCTCAGCGGCAACAATGCCCTCTCCGCTCTCACCGTCAGCGCCGGCACCCTGACCCCCGCCTTCGATCCGGCCATTACGGAGTACACTCTCTCCCTTCCCAGCCAATCCGACCGGCTCACCATCACCGCCAATCCGTCGGATTCCCGGGCAACGGTCCAGGGGGATGGGGACATCTCCCTTCAGGACGGCGAGACCAGTCTATCCGTGGTAGTCACCGCCGAGGACGGCTCCGCCAAGACCTATACCATCACCGTCCAGGTGGCCCAGGCTCCCACGCTGTTTTTGGATTATAACGGTCAAAGGCTGGGCGTGGTAAAGGATGTGTCCCAGGTCACGCCGCCTGCAGGCTTTGCCCCTGCCGAGCCCATCACCTATAGCGGTGATACCCTCCCCATCTGGACGGATGTCTCCGGCAAGCGCACTCTGGTCTATCTTATGGACGAAAAAACCTCCGCCCAGGGCTTCTACCTCTTCTCCCAGACCACCGGCGTGCAATCCCCCTATCTGCCCATTCTCTGCGGCAGCGTTACTTATATTTACACGGACATTCCTAAGGAGCTATCCTCTGTTCCCGGCCTTACCCCGGCCACTGTAAAGGCCTTCGGTCAGACCCTCAACGGCTGGACCTACAATGACGCCTCCCTAAAGGATTTCTGTGTGCTGTACCTCATGGATGATGCCGGGAGCTATGGCTACTATACCTACGATTCCCGGGAGGAGACGCTCCAGCGCTTCAGCGGCGCCGTCTTTGCCGATGACGCAGGCCAGAGCCTGCGCGTCCCCATGCTGTATGTGTATATTGCCGGCGGCGCAGCGGCGCTACTGCTGATTCTGCTGATCGTTTTTGCCTCGGTAGCCGGCAGCCGCGGCAGAAAGCTGCGCCTTCTGGCCGATACCGGTGCGTCCCAACCCGTGTTGGATGAAGGCACCCCGGAGGCTACGCCCGATGCCACTCCCGCGGACGATACTGCCCCCGAGCTTGAGCAGCTTCCCGTCGCCTCCCCGCAGGAAGATCCGTCCCTGTCTGCCGACGTCCCGGTGTCTCCTGCCGGCACCCCTGCCCCGGAGGCTACGCTCCCGGAGTCGGCGGCTGAAGCCTCCACCTCGGAAGCCGGTGCTGCCCCCTCCGAGCCTGCGCCGGATGCAGCCTTGGAGAATACCCTCCGCCATCTTCCCCTGGATGAGCTGCTGCGAGACATCCATGACCTGTGATCCCTAAAAAAATATCCCACGCAAGGCTGTGCCTTGCGTGGGATATTTTATTTGCCGCCCCGTAATCGCTTACCCACTCAGACCCGCGACTTACATCGGGTATCCTCCGGGCAGCAACAAGCCTCGCAGAGTTTGCGCCCGCAGGCGCAAAAATTATGCGCGCAGCGGGCTGCGATCCCCTTGGCATAAAATTCCTGCGGAATTCTATGCCAGTCAGAACGACACCGTCTCCGGGTCCGGCTTTTGGCAGGCGCTGATGCGCTCCACATACAGCACCGGCCCCTCACTCTGATAGGCCTCACACTGCTCCTTTTTCACCGTGGCGCGGATCTTCACCCAATCCCGGTTCTTGAAGCGGTCCATGCCCTGACCCTTGCACACCAGAGCCAAAAATTGCATGTCGTTCTCGCAGCACACCATGGCAAAGCGGCCCGGGCAATCCACGCCCTTGAACTTCTTGGAATGGCACATCAGTGCCTTAAAGGTGACGCTGATCCCCTCGTAGCGCTCCGGATGGTCCATCAGGTCCACATACCAGATGCCGTAGTCCTCATCCGCCACCTCCAGGTGTCCCGAGGACAGGTCAAAGGGCATCATATCCTCCGTCACATACTCCTCGCTGGTGCCGTCCTCATTTTCCAGATAAATGTCCGCCCGACGGTTGGCCATGCGCAGGTTTTTAGACCGCAGTTGAGTCCTGAGCTGCTCATTGCAGCGGTTAAAAATAAGCATGTCGGCGTTGGAGACCTTCTCCATCACCAGCTGTCCCATATTTTTCAGATATGGCTCAAAGGTCCGTGCGTCCATCAGGCAGATGATCTGATACAGGATCCAGTTTCCCGGCAGCCCGTCTCGGTACAGGGGCTCCATCATCCACATGCCGTTGTACTCGATGATGACCTGCTTGGGGCGGTACTGCTTTTCCAGCTTCTTAAAAAGCTCCGGCGTCAGCTCCGCCTGATCCTCCACCGTGTAGGTGAATACATTGAAAAGCCCGTGGGGATCGTATTCCTCCTCCCCCTCCTCACAGCAAATGAGCAGGGTCTTATCCTCGGCGGCAAAGCCGTCCTTGAGGATGCCGTTTATGAAATTCGTCTTGCCGGCATCCAGAAACCCGGCAATGAGATATACAGGAATGTCCATATTTTTTCTCCCTTACAGGCCGAACAGCTCTGCAAGCTTCCCCTCGTCCAGATTGGAGCCGATAACACACAGCCGCCCGGTATAGTCCGCCGGGCCGAAGCGCACCTCGTGCTCCTGAGGCACATAGTCAAAGTGCAGCCATTTTCCGCCCTCGCAGGGTACGATGCCCTTGGCCCGCAGGATAGCGCCGTATTCGCCGCCGTCCAGGGCCGCAAGGATCCGGTCAATGTCCGCCTGGGTAAATGCCTTGGGTGTCTCGGCGCCCCAGCTGGTGAACACCTCGTCGGCGTGGTGGTGATGGTGGTGGCAGGCACACTCCGGGTCGTCGCACTCGCCGTCATGATGGTGATGATGCTCGTGTTCATGGTCATGGCAGGATGCATCGTGGTCGTGGTGATGGTGCTCGTGCTCCCCGTCCTCGTCATGGTCGTGATGGTCATGGTCACGATGATGCTCGTGCTCCTCGTGGTCATCATGGTCATCATGGTCATGGTGATGATGGTGGTGCTCTTCCTCCTCGGCCTCATGCTCGGCCCGGATGCGCTCCATCAGCTCGTCCGCCAGGGACACCTTCTCCATAGCGGCCAGAATGGTCTTGCCGTCCAGCTGGTCCCAAGGGGTAGTGATGATGGCGGCATCCCGGTTCTTCTCCCGCAGCAGGGCCACGGCAGCCTCCAGCTTCTCGGGGCTGACCTTTTGGGTGCGGCTGAGAATGATGGTTCCGGCGGTTTCGATCTGGTTGTTGTAAAACTCACCGAAGTTCTTCATGTATACCTTTACCTTAGAGGCATCCGCCACGGTGACAAAGCTGTTCAGCTTCATCTCCGGCACATCCTTCACGGTGTTCTCCACCGCCAGGATCACATCGGACAGCTTCCCCACGCCCGAGGGCTCAATGAGGATGCGATCCGGGCTGAACTGCTTCTGCACATCCACCAGCGCCCGGCCAAAGTCGCCCACCAGGGAGCAGCAGATGCACCCGGAGGACATCTCGCTGATCTGCACCCCGGCATCCTTCAAAAAACCGCCATCGATGCTGATCTCCCCGAATTCATTTTCAATGAGTACCAGCTTCTCACCCTGATAGGCCTCCGACAGCATCTTCTTAATGAGCGTGGTTTTCCCTGCGCCCAAAAAGCCGGACACAATATCAATCTTAGTCATAAAACGCGCTTCCTTTCTGACTTTTATATGTAAAAATATAATGTATAAACGAATTTCACAGGGTCATCCGCACCTCTTGTTGCGCAAATGCCTCCGGCGGGGCACCTTCTGTCACCAGCGACAGAAGGTGCCCAAAGAACACCGCCAAAATCAATGTTTTTGGATTCCTTACGCGGGCGTGGTGCGGAATATATCGGGGCCTTTCGACCCTGCGAATAAAACAGTTCAGATCCGTTCCGTGCTTTCGCATTGTCTCCAGCTCTATCCACCGCGACGCGCTCCACGCTTGTGCTGCCCGTCCTAACAGGGCGGCCCTCTGCGTCTGCCGCGCGGCGCGATGTGGGGAGCGAATCGAGCGCCGCCGGTGGCGGATGAAGCGAGATGAGCGAGTGGCCGCGGTCAAAATTTTAAGCGTTCGCCGTAAGGCAGCGCAAAAATTTTGGGCACCGCAACAGGGTCATCGCACCCTACGAATTTCTATCGCTAAACGGTGCGTAGGGGACGATGCCTACATCGTCCCGCCCCCACCGCACTTCTTGTGCCATGGCATCCCTCTTATCCTATTTATCTTATCCCATTTTTCAAAAAATGCAAGGCTTCCCTTGTGAATTTTTTGTGATTACACCCACATCTTCTTTTTTCCTGTTGCCAAACGCCCCAACTTGTAGTAAAATGAATCTATTGACAGTCCTCCGTGTGAAGCTGCGGAGCCGGTCTTGCGCAATGGATACCCACGAATCATGTCAGGCGGGGAACCGAGCAGCATTAAGAGGGATCATCCATGTGCCGCAAGGGCGCCGGCTCTGTGGCTTCATGGGGAGGACTATCCTTTTTAGTGAAAATTCCAAAACAAGTTTTTGCTAAAAGGTTTGTTTTTTCGCGCCTGCGGACGCGAGCTCCGCGATGCTTTTATTAAGGGAGGCAGGTCCATGTATCAGGCACTTTACCGCAAGTGGCGGCCCATCACCTTTTCCCAGGTGGTCGGTCAGCAGCACATCACCGATACCCTCCAGCGCCAGGTGGCTGAGGGCCGCACCGGCCACGCCTACCTTTTCACCGGCACCCGGGGTACCGGCAAGACCACCTGCGCCCGGATCCTGGCCAAGGCCATCAACTGCCTGCACCCTGTGGACGGCGCTCCCTGCAACCAATGCGAGTCCTGCCGGGGCATTGATGCGGGCAAGCTCCTGGACATCACCGAGCTGGATGCCGCCAGCAACAATGGTGTGGACAATGTTCGGGCCCTTCGGGAGGAGGCGGTGTATACCCCTTCGGTGCTGAAAAAGCGCGTATACATTATCGACGAGGTGCATATGCTCTCCACCCCGGCCTTCAACGCCCTGCTGAAAATTTTGGAGGAGCCGCCGGAGCATCTGGTGTTCATCCTGGCCACCACGGAGCTGCACAAGGTCCCGGCCACCATCCTCTCCCGCTGTCAGCGCTTTTCCTTTAAGCGGATCCTCCCTCAGGACATCGCCCGGCAGCTGCTCTATATCGCCGGGGAGGAGCACATCGACCTCTCCCCCGACGGAGCGGACATTTTGGCCCGGATGGCAAACGGCGCCATGCGGGATGCCCTGAGTCTGCTGGACCAGTGCCGCAGCTTTGAGGGTACACTGAACAGTGCTGCGATCCTGGAGCTTTTGGGGCTGGCGGGCGGCGTGCAAACCGCTCAGCTCATGGAGTTTATTCTCCGGCGCAGCACCCAGGATGCGCTGCTGCATTTTGACAGGCTCTATCGGGATGGTAAGGATATTGCGGCCCTTTTGCGGGAGCTTTCGGATCTGGGCCGGGATCTGCTGATTCGTCGCACCGCGCCCCAGGGGGGTGCAGCCCTGCTGACGGGGCTGTATGACGAAAACACCCTGGCCGCCCTGGGTGAATTAGCCAGCGGCCATCGGCTTATATATCTGCTTGATGTGCTGGGGCAGACCCAAGCCGCCCTCAGCGGCAGCGGCAGTCTCCGCACGGAGGCAGAGCTTTGCCTTATGAAGCTGTGCGACGAGAGCCTCTGCGGTGACCTGTCCGCCCTCACCGCCCGCCTGGAGCGGCTGGAAAAGGCGGCCGCCAAGGGCCTTGCGGTCCCGATCTCCGCTGCCCCTGCGGCACCGGCTGCGCCGCAGACGCAGACTCCTCCCCCGGCCCCCGCAGCACCGGCCCGGACGGAGTCCCCTGCCCCAACAGCCCCTGCCTCTCCCAAACCGGAGTCCAAGGCTGATCCCACTCCCCAGGCACAAGCCCCAAAGCCGGAGCCGATCACACCCGTCCCTCAGTCAAAGACCTCCCCCACAGGGGGCGACAGCGGCATTTGGGATCGGCTGAAGGAGCATTACAAGGCTGCCCTGCGGGTGGATAAACGCGTGTTTCTCAATGGTGCCTCCGGTACGCTGTCAGACGGCGTGCTGACCGTTGTCTGCCGAGACGAGATGGTAAAAAATTACCTGGATTGTCCGGAGGTCAATGAGGTTCTCTGTCGCGTCACCGAAAAAGAAGCCGGCTGTCCGGTGCGTCTGGTTTTTACCCTGGGAACCGTGCAGAAATCCGAAAAACATCATAGTACGCCATCTGCACCCAAGCAGAAAAATACTACACCGCCCGCCCCCGAAGGTATACCGAAGCAGGCACAGCCGCATCCGGAGCAGATCCCTCCCTGGGAATCGGCCCCTGCTGGTACAGACCGCATGAACGAATTGCTGGTTGAAGGCGACCGGCTGGACAATTTTAACATCAAATAAGGAGCGTAGCAAAATGGCAAAAGGTTACAGCGCAAGAGGCGGATTCACCGGCGGCGCCGGCATGATGCGCCAGCAGCAGCAAATGCAGCAAAAGATTTTGAAGATGCAGCAGGAAATGGAAAAGGCTCAGGCCGATGTGGAAAACGCCACCTTCTCTGCCACCGCAGGCGGCGGTGTTGTGAAGGCCACGGTCAGCGGCAAGCGCCAGCTTACAGAGTTGACCATCCAGCCGGAGGCAGTGGACCCCGAGGACGTGGAAATGCTTCAGGACCTGGTGATCTCCGCCGTGAACGAGGCCATGCGCCAGGCAGAGGACGCCATGGAGAGCAGCATGCAGAGCCTTACCGGTGGACTGAACATCCCCGGCTTCGGCCTGTAAATCCCAAAACACAAGGATTCCCGCAGCGGCTTATGCGCTGCGGGAATTGCTTTGATTCGGAAAAGGCTTTTCGCCCCTATTGCCTAAGCTATTGAAGCTTTATGAACGCTTCAATAGCTGCCGATTTTAACAGCGGGGGACATCCTTCTTTATTTTCCCTCACGCTTCCTTATCGGTGATGTAATGTTACCGCCTTATCGACATTCTAAATCCCCGCTGCGCTTACACGCAGCGGGGATTTTACCTTTCTCATGAATAGGTGCGCACAACGGCGGCCACCTTGCCCAAAATGGAGGCATGGCGTCCGTCAATAGGGCTGTACGCTTCATTTTCCGGCAAAAGCCAAACCTCTCCATTTCTGCGGGAAAGACGTTTCACCGTAGCCTCATCCTCCAGCAGGGCCACCACGATCTCGCCGTTATGGGCTGTGGGCTGCTGATGCACTACCACCAGGTCCCCGGGCAGAATTCCGGCATTCAGCATCGACTCGCCCCGGACTCGCAGGGCAAAATACTCTCCGTCCCGCCCCTGGGTGTCAAAGGGAATATAATCGTCTATATGCTCCTGGGCCAAAATCGGCGTGCCGGCGGCCACATCCCCCAGCACCGGCACACGACCGGCCGGAGCCTCCGGCTCCCGGGATGCTGCAGCTATAGCAGCCGGGCTTTCCCGCTCCGTCAGTGTCAGGGCGCGGCCCTTGCGGCCGCTCTTTGTAATGTAGCCCAGCTCCTCCAGGTGCTTAATATGAAAATGAACCGTTGACGGCGACTTCAGCCCCACGGCCTCCCCGATCTCCCGGACAGAGGGCGGGTAGCCCTGGGTGCGGACAGCATTGGCAATATAGTCATAGATCTTCTGCTGCATGGCGGTGAGCTTTTGCATAAAATCCCCTCCTGCATTTTTCTTATTTTTATTATAACACAAGCTTTCGTGTATTGCAACAACTGTTCGAGTATTTTTTTTGTTTTCTTTTTGCATTTCTACTTGCATTTTGTGTATGAATATGGTATCATGAACATTACTTGATGGATATTATGCCTATGAGCATCCGATAAATTGGAGGGAAAAATATTATGTTGATTGCTATTACCGTCGTGCAGCTGTTAGCCGCTTTGGTTCTTATTCTGATCGTTCTGTTCCAATCCGGCAAGAGCCAGGGCCTGTCCGGCGCCATCGGCGGCATTGCGGATTCCTATATGTCTAAGGGAAAGGCCCGGACCATTGACGCCAAGTTGGCCAAGGCCACCAAGTGGGTCGGTGCCGTTTTCATTGTTCTGACCCTGGTGCTGGATTGCATGGTTGCTGCCGGTATGTGATCGGAGCAATACAGCTTGTGAAGTGAATAGAAATCCGCCCGAAGCAGCTATGCTTCGGGCGGATTTTTATATCAGAGAAGCGTCCGTGGGTATACCATACGCTGCCCTATCAGCTTCCTCGATGGGATACAGGTTGCCAATGGTAATACGGTCGCCGGCGGTAGAGCCATAGATGAGGAGGTCCTGCCACTGTGTGCCGGGGGAATAGGTTTGGAAATCTATATAGCCGTCAGCCACCTCGTCAGCGGGGTAGCCGGAGTCCTCTGTTCCGTCTGACAGCAGGACAAAGCCGCTTTCCAGCAGGTCTATGGCGAGATCACTGTCGCTGGCGTTATAAAACAGGTACACCTGACCGTCCTCGTCAGCGAGATAGCCCAAAAATTGAATGGTCAGGTCATCGTTGATGTCAATTGTGTCGCCGCAATCGGCATCGATGTCGCGATAATTGGAGTCCCAATCGTCGTTGCTGTCGGACCAGCCGCCGTTATTCAAATCGCTGTTGCCATGGATTATGTTATCCAGCTGGCCGCTGGTCTTTATCGCCAAAAGGATAATTATCAGCGCAAAGGCAATCAGTGTGGTCGCTGTGCCTCTATTTCGCTTTTTCCCCTTGGCGGAGTAGATTTTAAAGGGCTTCTGAAAGCTTTTCACCACCCGCTCACTGCCCTGAGCAGTGGGTGCAGCCGCTTTCTTTCGGGGCTTGCGGGTCTGGTCCTCAAAGCATACCTTTTCCTCATAGCATACCTTACCGGGGCGGAGCCGGGTCTGTGTACGTCCCTCCCCGTGGTGTACGGAGCCATCGGCGCCCACCCATTCCCGTCGAGGCGGGCGGTTATAGGCACCGCAGCGGGGGCAGCAGCCCTCCTGCCGGTAATCATAGCGTCTGCCGCAGGCGGCGCAGCGTATGGTCTGCATCTGTCATATCCTCCCCTTCAGTTTTTTTCTATTATACAAGCCATAGGGCGGGTTTTACCACCTACCTCAGGTTGCACGGCCTGTTTTTTGGGAAACCTCAGCTTTACACGACCAGTATAACATCCCGTATCCCTCCACGCAAGCCCCGATGGGGTGGTAGACACAGCCGAAAAAAAGCCCTTTGCTATGACGTGGACATCATAGCAAAGGGCTTTTTTGTAACTGTCAATAAATCCTTCGGATTTTTTCGACAAGAGGCTCGCAGTTTGCGGACGGCAAACTCTGCGAGGCTCTTTTTTATAAATTTGTGCTTACTTGACCAGCTCGATGATGGCGGTCTCGGCAGCATCACCGCGGCGGACGCCGGTGCGGACGATGCGGGTATAGCCGCCGTTGCGCTCTGCATACTCAGGAGCGATCTCCTTGAACAGCTTGTGCGCCACATCCTCTCTGGTGATGAAGCTCAAAGCCTGGCGATAGGCTGCCAGATCACCCTTCTTGCCCAGGGTAATCATCTTTTCAGCCAGGGGCTTAATCTCCTTGGCACGGGTGATGGTGGTTTCCATACGGCCGTTATCCAGGAAATCGGTGACCTGCTGACGGAGCATCGCCATGCGCTGATCGGTAGTCTTACCGAGCTTACGAGTTCCGGGCATTTCTGTTTCCTCCTTGTAAGGATCTTACTGCGCGGGGCCGCGCAGGTTAGTTGTTTTCTTCGCCGGCCAGATGCAGACCCATCATGGCCAGTTTGTTGATGACTTCCTCCAGAGACTTGCGTCCCAGGTTGCGAACCTTCATCATTTCGTCTTCCGTCTTGGAGATTAGATCCTCCACAGTGTTGATGTTGGCACGCTTGAGGCAGTTGAAGCTGCGGACGGAGAGGTCAAGCTCTTCGATGGTCATTTCGAGGACCTTATCGCGGTGCGTTTCCGCCTTTTCGGCCATCGTGGGCTTGCTGGCCACGGTCTCGGAGAGATTCGTGAACAGGCTCAGATGGTCGGAGAGGATCTTCGCACCGAGGCTGACGGCATCCCTTGCAGAGATCGTCGAGTCGGTCCAGACTTCCAGCGTCAGCTTGTCATAGTCTGTCATGTTGCCTACACGGGTGTTTTCTACGGTGTAGTTCACCTTGTAGACGGGCGTATAGATCGAATCCACGGCGATGGTGCCGATGGGCATGTTGGGCGTCTTGTTCTTGTCGGACGGGACGTATCCGCGGCCATGACTCAGCGTGATCTCCATGTTGAAGCTTGCGTCGGGGCCAAGCGAGCAGATGTGCTGCTCAGGGTTGAGGATCTCAACCTCGCCGTCGGCCTTGATGTCGCCGGCGGTGACTTCGCACTCGCCCGCAGCGTCAATGTAGACGGTCTTGGTGCCCTGGCAATGAAGCTTCGCAATGATCTTCTTCACGTTCAGCACGATCTCCGTGACGTCTTCCTTGACGCCAGGAACCGTGGAGAACTCGTGCTGCACGCCCGCGATCTTGATGGAGGTCGCGGCGGTGCCGGGCAGCGAGGAAAGAAGAATTCTGCGCAGGGAGTTGCCGAGCGTGGTGCCGTATCCCCGCTCCAGAGGCTCTACGATATACTTACCGTAGGAGACGTCATCCTGGGAATCGATACACTCGATACGCGGCTTTTCAATTTCTACCATGAATAAATTACCCTCCTTGTAACTACGAAACCTTGTTTCGTTGCCGAATTCAGCTTACCAATAAACGAGGGTGAAACGTTACTTGGAGTACAATTCGACGATCAGATTTTCTGCGATCTCAAAGTCAATATCGTCTCTTGCGGGCAGTGCGATAACCTTGCCGCTGAGGGTGTTCTTGTCTCTTTCCAGCCACTTCGGAGCTGCGACGAAGGCGTCGTCTTCCTTCATCTTCTTGAAGCGGGTGGTGGAGCAGCTGTTTTCGCAGACGGCGATGACGTCGCCGACATTGACCGTGTAGGACGGGATGTTGACGCGCTTGCCGTTTACGGTGTAGTGGCCGTGGTTCACCAGCTGGCGGGCCTCGCGGCGCGTGGAAGCATAGCCAAGACGGTAAACAACGTTGTCCAGTCTGCGCTCGACGAGGCTCAGCAGATTCTCGCCGGTGTTGCCCTTCATGCTCTCGGCCTTCTCATAGAGGGTGTGGAACTGCTTCTCGAGAATGCCGTACACGAATTTGACCTTCTGCTTTTCGGTCAGCTGCGTGCCGTACTCAGACTTCTTGGTTCTTCTTTTGCCGCCGGGATTGCGGTTGGACTGCTTGGAGTAGCCCATGGCTGCGGGAGAAACGCCGAGCGTTCTGCAGCGCTTCAGAACAGGCTGTGTATTCTTTGCCATATCAATTCTCCTCCTTCATCAAACGCGGCGGCGCTTGGGCGGACGGCAGCCGTTGTGCGGGATCGGGGTGACGTCCTTGATGAGCGTGACCTCGAGACCTGCGGACTGCAGCGCGCGGATCGCGGATTCACGGCCCTGGCCGGGGCCCTTGACGAAGACTTCGACAGTCTTCAGACCATAGTTTTCCACAGCTGCCTTTGCAGCGGTCTCTGCGACCATCTGCGCGGCGTACGGAGTGGACTTTCTGCTGCCGCGGAAGCCGAGGCCGCCGGAGGAGGCCCAGGACAGGGCGTTGCCGTTGGCGTCGGTCACGGTGACCATGGTGTTGTTAAAGGACGAGCGGATATGCACGGCGCCCTTTTCGATCGTCTTGCGCTCACGACGGCGCTTGACAACTTTCTTTACTGCTTTAGCCATTTACATATCCCTCCTTACTTCTTCTTGTTCGCAATGGTCTTCTTCGGGCCCTTGCGGGTACGGGCGTTGGTCTTGGTGCGCTGACCGCGAACCGGCAGGCCGCGG
>OGIG01000550.1_pt1 | contig 33577 bp, 28 predicted proteins | sample 1571601 | NCBI WGS metagenome assembly OGIG01 (sample SAMEA2581953, study PRJEB24529) | metagenome | biome: Human gut stool | place: China | collected 2011 | reverse complement strand
CTGATATTAAGAGTTTGATACCATCCATGCATGCAGAACTGAAGCGTATGCAATCTCGTGTTGCAGAGCTTCAAGTCTCATTACAGCAAGGTTCATCTGATGAAAAGGCGATTCGAGAGGAAATTTCTCGAATGAATCTGCGTCAGGTTGAAATCATGGATGTGATGGTAGAGATACAAGAGTATATTTTGGGCAAGCAGGAAGCACTGCTTGCTCTATTGAGAGAGCGCAAATCTCTTCTGGCAGCAAAAGAAGCTTTGGAAAAGAAAAACAAGGAATACGAGGAAAAGCTGTTTCTAAAAAGTCGTAAGCTTCTGAATAACAAATAGTTATATAACTTTTCTTAACAAGAAAAAGTTGTATATGTCGCAGAAATTTAGTACCTTTGTACACATGATAAATAACAAGAGTAATATAGAGATGCAGCTTGCTACGTATAAGTCAATGTTGACTAAAGCTAGCAATGACCTTGCCAAGTCCAAACAGCTTGTTGGCTTGCTCAAACAGCAGATTGAGCAAGGTAATACAGAGTTGTCGGAGGAACTTGACAAGGCAAACGAGCGTATCTCTATGTTAAGCGAAGATTTATCAGATGCAAATGCTCGTATCTATGTGTTGGAGGTGGCTTTGACCCAAGCGGAATCTGATAACTCGGAATTACGAGCAGAGGTATCTCGACTTCATTCCAAGGCAGATGATTATGAAAAGGCAAATGCCTTGTTGGATATAGCAGACAAGGCTCAGGTTGATTATAAAACTATCATCGAGGTTCTCCTTCATAGGAAGTTTGCTCATAACTCAGATATGACCAAGCTCTTGAATGGTGTGTTGGATACATCCGACGCAGAGGTCAATGAGTTGGGACTTGATGGTTTGAAAAAGAAAATCAGTGATGCTGCAGACGAGGCGCTGGATGAAAAGCATAAGGAGGAAGAGTCTAAGGCATCTTCAGCTCCAGAGCAACCATCTGTAAAACTGCCTAAGAAAACAGAAAAAGAAAAGCAGGAATCAGATAGTCAACTCCCTCGCAAGCGTTATACAACAACAGCTAGAGTTTTGAAGTCCTTCGGCATAGATAAATCTGATCTTCCTGAGAATGCAAAGGTTATCATACGTAAGGGTAAGAAGGACATGTGGGTAGTCCGTCTGTTCTTCTATCAGAAACAAGAGGTTTATTGCAAGGAATACAAGATAGCACGATTTAATGTACCAGGCTCTGATCCTCAGAGCAGCAAGTATCCTCAGAGTATCATCAAGGGTAATCCTTTGATGCCATCCTTCTGTAGGTTCTATCTGGAGTCGAAGTTTGCTTATCATCTCTCCGAAAACCGCTTGTTGGATATGTTGTCACAGATGGGTATGAAGGTAGCTCAGTCAACCTTGAACGGTTGGATGCAGCAAATCATGACTTATCTTCGTGAACGCTTGGGACCTGTGATGCTTGAGCGTATCCGTCAGTGTGTCTATACCCAGAATGACGAGTCAAGAATCGTGGTTCGCAGTCGTGAGAGTAAGGAAGATAAGTTTAAGTACAATGTGGAGTACATCCATGCTGCCCTCTCCATGGAAGCCAAGCTTTGTGTGATGGAATATAAGGAGGGTAGCCGTAGTCACAGTGTGCAGGAAGATGCCATCTTCAAGGACTCTTGTATAAGGGTGTTTACTGCAGACAGAGCAGTCTTGTATGAGACAATTGAGAAGGATTTGGAGGAAATGGGACTGGTGCGTACAGCTTGCTGGTTCCATGCTCGCCATCGCTTCGTGGATGCTTATATCTCTGACCATCGTGTGCGTGTAATCATCTTGATGATGAACTACCTCTTCCAGATAGAGCGAGAGTCGAAGATACGCAAGCATACTGCAAAGCAGCGACGCCGATTTAGACTTAAGTACAGTGCATCGATCGTTGGCAAGTTGATGAAGTTGTTGAAGAAGATCAAGCTTGATTCTTCTTATGGTGCAATGGTTCAGCGAGCAGTCAACTATGTACTTGATGACGAGAAGGCCTTCAAGATGTTCTTGCAGGATGGTCGTGTCGAGATGCATAACAATGCGGTCGAACGAATGTTCCGCCACTTGGCTATGGGTAGGCGAAACTGGATGCATACCGGTAGCCATTTAGGTGCGGAAAACATAGCTTTTATGTTCTCACTTTTTGAGAGCTGCAAGTTGAATGACATTAATTTTGGCGATTATATAGAAGATATACTCACCCGACTGATGGAGGGGGAGCAAGACTTCATGTCCCTAATCCCATGTAATTATAACTCGAACAAAAAGGTGAATGTCAAGGCTGCCTAATAGGTAGCTTTGGCAATACCAATTAATAATATGCTTTTTTGAAAAATGTTGGATGTGCTAACTGCTGAAAATCAGTAGTTACGTTCTAACGGTGATTTACAATCCTTCACTCTAAAGATAATGCAAACGAGCGCAATGAAAGCTGGCTTTCAAATTGCCGAGTGCAGCTTATCTTCTACAATAACGATAATAAAATAACTTTTTTCAAAAACAGATACGTGTAACTACTTGTAAAATAGTGGGGACGCTGTAATGGTGATATACAATTGAGTTATGCTTACAAAAGAAAATGTAAAACAACTAGTGCGAGTATTTCTGCATGAATCATGTGGATATTTAGGGATAGATGATTCTCAGATAGGCATTTGTTATGAGCCAATGCCAGTCTCGATGATTATGGTGATGCTACTTAAAGATTCAGATGATATCGTCATTGATAATAAATTGCTTGCAGATGTAGTAGAGCAGAACACATATACAAAATTGCGTTTCGAAATATATCGTGTGGCAAGAGAGATTTATCAGCGCAGAAAGCATCAAGCAGAAGGAACTCAAGAGGATATAAAAGCTGATACAAATGATGCCTATGCCTTTGCTTACGCCCTAATTTTCTTAAATGGGTTGAGCATGATTATACCCCAGCAGATTGTTGATGAATGTCATCCCAGAATTCTTCACATACTCAACAATGAGTTTCATGAGAATTGTGTATTACATTCTGTCCCCGATCCGCAATTTAAAGGCGAATTTTGCTATCGTGCTAAGAAAATCAAAGAAGCACGTCAAGCAGAATTAAAGTTGCATACAGCAACAAAACCGGTTATTGTATCTCCTAACATATCCAACAACGAGAAAGGTTCTGAAACACATCCGTTTGACAATGTATTGGAAGCATGCCGATTTATCAAAGAAGAAGAGCGTAAGGCATTTGAGAAGGATGATTACATGAGCAATATATTGGCTAAAAGACAATTTAATTATTGTGCTGATATAAATATTTATAATATAAAATGGGCAGATGGTAAAGCTTCTTACTGTCACTCGGAATTGCCTGCTGATGCCTTTATTGTAAATCAGTTAATGAGTGGCAAATTTTCCATAAAGCCAAATCTTTATGAACGTAAATTCCTGTTTCGTGGACAAAGTAAGTATTATGATGTCTGTACTCCTGGGCTTTTCCGCAATCCTCAACAGAGCTATTTTTTAAAGGAACTCATTCAATATGATGAACTTCGAGCAGTCTTGGCAACACATCCACTTGTGCAATTGTTTGAACAAGGTATTGATTTGTGGCATGACATATTTCGTTTTGAGGTAAACTATGGTGGATTGGCTCAGCATTATTACAACAAGACCAGCTTTCTCGACTTGACATCAGACATAGATACCGCTATGTTTTTTGCTGTAACTGACTATCATTTCGATGAATACACACCTCATACAGACACAAGTAGTCTTGGAGTGATGTATTATTATGAATTGTCAGAACCGGGCGCATTTTCATTTCATAAACTGCAGCATTTGTCAACTATAGGCAAACAACCGTTTATGAGAAGTGGAAATCAACATGGTTTCTTGCTTAATATGGAGAAAGGAGCAAACTTCAATGAGTTTTCTCAGGTTCATAAAGTCTTCTTCAGACATAATCCTTCAATTTCTAAGAAGATATTTGATGAATCAAAGAATGGTGTAAACTACTTTCCATCGGACATATTACAAGTACAATGGAAGCGTTTTTTGAAACAGTTTGAAGAAAATCCTACTGTTTCTCTAGAAGCAGTCAAATTTAATGTCAAAGATAATGCTGCCCACCACGAGACGATAAAAAATATCAGCCGTAAGTTAGAAAAGATGTACGGAATAAAGGTAGATAAAAATAGAACACCTGCCTTTGATGCTGATCTTATGGATAAGTATTATGAAGACATGAAAAACGGATGGTGGCAAGATGTCTTCTGTAAGGACATTTATTTTGTTTCAGCGGATGGTATAGTATACAAAGATATGTTAATGCAAGTACCCAATGACACTCGCTATGCACGCTTTTTTACACGATAAATTTATTCAACTCGATGGAAATCTCTTAATTCCACTTAACACTGGGCTAAGAAGTGCTGCTATAGGGGTTGGATGCTTACATCACATTGATTTTTAAACAATTCAATATGTTGGTACATGCAAAAGTGCCTATACAAAGGGTTATGCCCTAAATTGAGTGCTAACCTGAGTCTGAGATAAAATGCATATTGGGGCATCACCAACCAATCTTTCATCTTTAAAATTGAGATTAGACGTGGCAAAGTATTATGTTGAAGTCATATTTACGAATAGAAGACCAAATTGCGCAATAGGCATTCGCGACTCATCCTATTTTAGAAGTAATGGACGACAAGATACCTTTACTTTTAAAAATAATGGTTTTACAATTGAGGCAGAGAGAAGTTGCTGCTATTCTGATGGTAGCATATTGAATAGTAGTCAAAACTCATTGAATGGACAAATATTGAAAGGCTTACTTGTTTATTATGCGCTTGCGCCAGATTTTCCTAAGTTGATGAATATTTCTATTCTGAGAAAGCGTCAGCGAAGATTTGGAGATTTTGTTTATACTGAGACTTTAGAGTTTCAACAGCCGCTTATTCCAGGAATTGTACGAAATTTACATTTGTCACAAGCGGATGTTAATGAAATCCTTGAAGAAACAGATAAAGGTATTGCTGTAAGGACCGCTTTAAGTTACTGGCTTAAAGGTGTTAATTCACAAGATAGATATTTTAAGTTTGATAGATATTGGAAAGCTTTTGACCGTCTTTTGTTGTATCAAGGAAATACAACACGAGAATGTAAGGGAATTCCAGCAATGAAAACTTTGATACGAGGAAATGCAGGATTGTTTGTGAAATCTACAGCAATGACAAATACTGCCTCAGATGGTTACATCCGTAAGTTTAGCTGGAACAAATTACTATATAAATGCAGTAAAAGATATACAAAACCTGAAGATATTTGTAGGCGTGCAACTGAATATTCTGATAGTCGTGCAATAAGGTTGTTTCAGAGTTTAGTATATGGACAAAAAGTACAAACTGCATTGAGTAGTGCGGGGTTTTGGACAAATGTAGAAAATCATTTTGCTGCTAATACTGCTACTATATGTGACATAGATATAGTTTTATTATTGTCGCTTTCTTATACATATTATCTTCGTTGTAAACTGTTTCATGGCGAAGTTCCCGATAGTACGTTTAAATTGAAACCTACTGATGAAGATTGGGAAATTGAGGAATTGGGCAAATTACTAGAAATAGTAGTGTTTGAGCTATTAGAGCATAATCATATATTTAGATAACAGGGCAATTTATGATTATACAGTTTAAAATATCAAATATCAAGGGCTTTGGTGAATTATGACAAAAGAACAGGTTTTAGCGCAGCAACGTGCAGACTTTGCTGTAGCAAAGTTCATAGAAGAGATATTAGGCTCTGGTCATATAAAGGAATGTACCTTTGATGAAACCAGAGACTCTGCTTTAGAATGTGCTAAGCAAAATATAGAGGCTTCATCTCTTACAGAACGAGAGAAACATGTGGCAAAAGAGAGTGAAGATAAAACTGTACATGAAATTGCCAAGATATTTAAGAAAGGGATGATACAATCAGGAAGATTAATAGAAACAAAATGAATATAGTAAAAACAAATATAGAAGGCGTTCTCATTATTGAGCCACGCCTCTTCCGTGATGCTCGTGGCTACTTCTTCGAGAGCTTCAGCGAGCGAGAGTTTGAAGAAAAGGTTGCCCCAATCCTGGGACACAGTGTAAACTTCTGCCAAGACAACGAGTCTATGAGCAGCTATGGCGTAATGCGAGGCTTGCACTTCCAGCGTCCACCTTATACTCAGAGCAAGTTGGTACGCTGCGTAAAGGGTAGAGTACTTGATGTGGCAGTAGACATCCGCAAAGGCTCACCAACCTATGGCAAGCATGTGGCAGTAGAACTGACAGAAGACAATCATGTCCAGTTCTTCATACCAAAGGGCTTTGCTCATGGTTTCGCAGTCCTTTCAGAGACTGCCGTCTTCCAATACAAGTGTGATAACTTCTATCATCCAGAGGCAGATGGTGGCATCAGTATCCTCGATGATACCCTCGGTATCGATTGGAAGATCCCTACAGAGCATGCCAATCTTTCAGAGAAAGATACGAAGCATACGATGTTGAAGGACTTTGATAGTCCGTTCGATATCAAAGTGGATTTATATTAATAAAACGTTGTTCTTATTAAGCATTGACTATGCCGTGATGGAGAAGTCTAAGGAAATCTATACCTTGCCAGCCGACTTTGGTTAGAGCGACTTAGGCAGCTGGGGCAGCCTCCGAACCTAACTTCCACAGGATGATGATGGCAATGCCAAGGTAGGCAAGGACATCAACTTGTATGAATGCAAGAACTGCGTGGTTCATGCAGCCGATGAAAGTAAGGTGGTAGTTCAAGGCTTGAATGGATATATCGTAGCCGAGAAAAATGGACAACTGCTTGTTTGTTCTTTGAGAGAAGAACAGAGAATTAAAGAATTTGGAAAGTAATATATGTCTAATCAAACATCAGATAATAATAAACGTATAGCGAAGAATACGCTTCTTCTTTACTTTAGAATGCTCTTTTTGATGGTTATTTCTTTATTTACTTCAAGAATAACCCTTCAGACATTAGGAGTTGATAATTTTGGTATTTATAATGTTGTTGGTGGAATCGTTGCCATGTTTAGTATAATGAGTGGCTCTTTATCCAATGCCATTAGCAGATATATCACATTTGAACTGGGTAAAGGTGATAAGAAAATTTTAAAGAAAGTATTCTCTACAGCTGTTAATGTTCAAATTATCATGGCTGTTATTATTGCAGTTTTGATAGAAATAGGAGGTGTATGGTTTTTGAATTATAAGATGAATATACCTGCAGATCGAATGGTTGCGGCAAATTGGGTATTGCAATTTTCAATTATATCTTTTGCTGTAAATCTTATAAGTATCCCATATAATGCGGCAATTATTGCTCATGAAAAGATGTCTGCTTTTGCCTACATTTCGATTTATGAGGCTGTAATGAAATTAGTCGTCGTATATTTAATAGTTATATCTCCTTTTGATAAACTTATCGTATATTCCTTTTTAATTCTTTTGATATCGTTGTCTCTCAGACTTATATATGGTATCTATTGTAAACGAAAATTTGAGGAATGTTCTTATATGTTTATTTTAGATAAACCATTGCTGAAAAATATGTCAGGCTTTGCTGGTTGGAATTTTTTGGGAGCAGGTTCTTTCCTTCTTATGACACAAGGTGTAAATATGTTGTTGAATATGTTCTTTGGGGTAGCGTTAAATGCAGCTCGTGGTATTGCAACACAAGTCGAGAATGTTGTAAATCAGTTTACAACCAATTTTGGTACAGCAATCAACCCCCAAATAACGAAGTCTTATGCTAAGGGTGATTATGCCTATATGCATAAGTTGGTGTTTGCGGGTTCTAAATATTCGTTTTTTCTTGTGGTTGTATTATGTGTGCCAATAATTTTAGAAGCAAACCAAATATTACATTTATGGTTGGGATTGGTTCCAGAATATGCTGTTGTGTTTTTGCGTCTTACATTAATGATATCAATGCTTTCGGTTGTATCAAACACTTTAGTTACTTCTATGATGGCAACTGGTGATATAAAAAAATACCAAATAATAGTAGGTGGTTTAGGTATGATAATATTTCCTGTTGTTTACATACTTTATAAGTTGGGATTTTCTCCACAATGGTCTTATTATATTCAGCTTATAATATTTGTATTTCAGCTGATATGTAGACTGTATTTACTTAAGGATATGATTAAATTACCTGTCCTATCATTTGTGAAAGAAGTATTGTTTAAAGATATTGTAGTTTTATGTTTAACTATGATATTGCCACTACTACTAATTTGGAATATGGAAGAAACGTTAGTTCGATTTATTTCGGTATGTGTGGCATGTGAGTTGTCTGCATTTATCTCTATCTATTTTGGGGGATTAAATCATTCGGAGCGAGCAAAAGTTATAGATTATTTAAGTAAAAAGTTACATGCAAGATGATTAGAAAAATCAAAGAAGTCATTAGACGCTTAACAGATAAGCGTCCAATAATTAAAGTGCAAGTCACAGAAATAGCTCATTCTAATCTGCTGAAAAATAGATGTGCTTTAATTACAGGTGGAACTAGTGGTATTGGGTTTGCTATTGCTGCTGCTTATTTGAAGGCAGGATGCAATATTGTTATTACTGGTAGAAGTCAAGAAAGAATTGATGAAGCCAAGAAAAAACTTTCAATTATTGATGACAAACTATCAGTTATAGGCATTAAACTTGATAATACACAAGTACATACTTTTGAAGAATCTTTCATGAAGATATTGGAGAAAGTAGAAGAAAAAGGAATTCCTTATGTAGATATATTAGTTAATAATGCAGGAGTCAATTATAAAGGAATGCCTAATGTAATAGAGGAAGAGTATGATATAGTATTAGATACTAATTTGAAGGGCGTTTTTTTCTTGTCTCAGATGTTTGGAAAATATCTTGTTAAAAATAAGATTCAAGGAAATATACTTAATGTTGCATCAGCTTCAAGTCTTCGTCCTGCAGATTCTGCTTATACAGTAAGCAAATGGGGAGTGAGAGGTTTGACGTTAGGATTAGCAAAATCATTAGCAAAATACGGTATAACTGTTAATGGAATTGCACCAGGTCCAACTGCGACACCAATGATGATTCATGAAAAAACAGATGATATGTATTTGGATCGACTTCCATTAGGAAGATACATTATGCCCGAGGAGATAAGCAATATGGCTGTTATGTTAGTGTCAAATATGGGAAAATCAATAATGGGTGATATTGTTTATATGACTGGCGGAGCAGGTGTGTTAACATATGATGATGTACCTTATTCTTTTTAATCAATAAATATAAATATAATGTATACAATTCAAGAAAATGTTCGCATAGTAGTAGCTTTATTAAAGCAGTATAATATTCGACATATAGTTATTAGCCCTGGTGGTACAAACATACCAATTTCTCAGGCAGTTCAAGATGATCCTTTTTTTCATTGTTATTCTGTACCTGATGAAAGGAGTGCCATGTATTTTGCTATTGGTATCTATCTGCAGACTGGAGATATTGTTGCAACTTCATGTACAAGTGCGCAAGCTACAAGAAATTATGTGCCTGGCTTAACAGAGGCGTTTTATAAACATGCGCCAATATTGGCTATTACTACCTCTAAACTGGAGCGTTATTCGTATCAAGATTATATGCAAGCGCCAGATCAATGTTCTTTGCCGAAAGATTCTGTAAAGAAGACATATGATTTGCCGCCTGTAACTGATACAAATACTCGTATTCAATGTATTAATAGTGCTCAAGCTGCAATATTAGAATTAATGCATCATATTATGGGTCCAGTTCAATTGAATCTTCGTATTAATGATGCTGTTCAAAGTAATTTTAGTGAAGAAGCTTTGCCACAGATAAAGAAAGTAAATCGTTATCTTGCTTGGGAGGATTGGGATGTTAGTATTAAGTCAAAGAGAATACTTGTGGTTATAGGTGAACATCGTCCTTTTACAGAGCGTCAACAATTAGCTTTGGATACTTTTTGTAATGTGACTAATACAGTTGTATATGTAAATCATCTTTCTAACTATAGTGGTAGTTATGCTATTCAGGCAAATTTAATGTTGTCGTGTGGAGCTATTTCGCAATTACAGCCAGATATACTTATAACTATAGGTGGACAAACAGGTGACTATTCTGCATTTGGAGCTTTGAATGGAAATGAAAATATTGAGCACTGGCGGGTTAGTTCTGATGGTGATTATGTTAATACTTATAATCGCCTGACTAAAATATTCGAATGTCCTGATTGGTTGTTCTTCGAAAAAATGGCAAAGAATAAAAATACTTCCTATCATTCGTATTTTGACGCATGGAATAATTTAAGTTCTAAATTGAATTATAATGTGGAATTACCTTTCTCGAATTTATATATTGCACAGCAGTTATACAAAGATATTCCGGCTAATAGCATTATGAATTTTGCAATTCTAAATAGCCTAAGATGCTGGAATTATTTTCCATTAGATAAAAGTATAATGGGATATGGAAATGTTGCAGCTTTTGGTATTGATGGATGTAATTCTATGCTAATTGGTGAAAGTATGAATACTGATAGTCTTTGTTTTATAATTACAGGAGACTTAGCTTTCTTTTACGATATGAATTCCTTAGGAATACGCCACATAAAGAATAATATTCGTATTCTCTTGATTAATAATAATAGTGGTGCGGAATTTGAAATTATGACAGAGCATTGGAAGATGAAGCCAACTTTGGATCGATTTATTTCAGCTTCAGGGCATAATGGAAATGCAAAGGGATGGGCTGAAAATTGTGGATTTGAATATTTGGAAGCTCATGATAAAGGTGATTTTCAAAGGGTAAGATCTTCTTTTTTGTCGCATCATGATAAACCGGTCATCATGGAATGCTTTACTTGTGCGGCAGATGAAGCTTTAGCAAATGACGCCTTGGTATCCTCTCAACTTATTAAGCCAAAACCTGGAGTATTTAAAAATGTAGTAAAAAATATTCTGGGCGATAGTGGAGTAGAGTTAATAAAGAAAATAGTAAAGTAATATAAGAATTTATGAATATTATAGGAAAAATAAAAAATAAGGTTGTTTGGTTTTCTAGTCAATATTATATCGCTAACAAGACTAAGAAGTTGGCTCAAAAAATCACAGACAAACATACTATGCCGAGAATCTATTTCTTTTGCACTCCGACTCATAGCAATCTGGGTGATCAAGCTCAGTTGTTCTGCTGGCTGCGTTTGTTAAAAGAATGGCATCCTGGGCATGAGGTGGTTTGTGTTCCAACTCGTTATCGTAGTTTTGCAACAATAAGAACTATCCATAAGAATCTTCAGAAAAATGACATTATTTATGTTCATAGTGGTTATTTGATTTTTGACCCTCATCCAGAGTTACCATTCATTTTAGATATTGTCAGAGGCTTTTATGATATCAAAATTACCATTCTTCCACAAACTGTAAATCTCGTGGGTGAATGGTATCAGCATATAGTTGCGCAGGTTTTCAATTCTCATCCTAATTTGACACTTTATTGTCGTGATGAGGTTTCTTTAGAAAATGCAAAGAAGTTGTTTCCGAAAGTTGAGAAGAAGTTGATACCAGATGTTGTTACTTCTTTAATAGGCGATGCTGAGTTCCAATATCCTAATTCAGCAAGAAAGGGAGTAATGCTTTGTGTACGAAATGATGGAGAAAAATTATATAGTGATGAGCAAATTGATAATTTGATATCACGTTTTATAGGCGTTCGTGTCGATAAAAGTGATACAACCATTAAGGCTCCAATCTGGGAGTGGAGCAACAATCGAGAAAAATTGATTCGTTCAATGTTGCAACGTTTAGCTGAGTACCAAGTAATAATTACAGATCGTTATCATGGAACAATTTTCTCTCAAATTGTTAACACTCCTGTAATCGTAATTTCATCGACAGACCATAAATTGAGCAGCGGAGTTAAATGGTTCCCTAAGAATCTGTTTGATGGAAACATTATGTTTGCCAAGAATTTAGATGAGGCTTTTGATTGTGCTAATGAAATTTTAGCACGAAACGGCAAAGAAAAGAAAAATACTGCGTGGTTTAAAAATAATTTCTTCAAAAAATCATTGTAAATTTATGGAATTTTGGATTTTTTCGGAGTATTTTATAATTATACTCTGTATGCTTTTTGTATGTTTGAAGGCATATAAAACTATAGGAGTTGGGGGTAAAACAAGTGAGACTGTATTATCTTTAGATACTTCTAATCTGATTAAGGCAATTTGTTGTATAGTTATTATTTTACATCATTATGCCTTGCGTGTGAATATTCCCTTGATAGGAACATATTTTGGGTCACAGTCTGGGAATCAGGCTTTAATACTATTTATGCTTATGTCTGGTTTTGGAGTCGTTAAATCAGAATTAATTCATAAGTCAACGGTGAAAAGCTTTCTTAAAAGACGTTTTTTAAAATTATTAATTCCTTTTTGGATAGTGAATTTCTTAACAATAATAGTATACTCTTTGATTAATCCGCAGAAACCCTTTGGAGTAAACTTGGATGAAATTAGAGTATGGGATTATTTTTGGGATTTTGGAACTGGACAATATGGCTTTTTAGATTATGTGATGCTATTTTTGGGAATTAAGGAAGTTGATGGAGCTTATTGGTTCTTGGAAGTAATTTTATATTCTTATATTGTGTTCTTGATAACAAAATCTTTGTTTGATTTAAAGAAAAAAAGGCTTATGCGTTGTCTTTTTATTCAATTCTAATCGCTCTGTTTGGCTTTTTTGCATATTATCAACAATTGCCAGCGCAATACTATCGTAATTTGTGGCCTTTAGTGTTAGGTTTTTATTTGGCAATTTATGAGAATAAGCTGATTTTAAAGATGGATAATGTTAAAGCAATAATTCTTACTGTATTATTAACAAACATTTATTTTGTTCTTTATACAAAAGTTGTTCATGATTTATCTCTAAAGACTTTTGTTGGAATAGATATAGCGTTGTTTGTAACTTTTATGTTAAGTTATCTCTTGCGTAAATATTCAATTTCAAAAACTAGTTTTTTGTCTGAGATTGCCATCTTATCATATTTAATATATCTATGGCATATTAAGTTTCTAAACCTAGAATGGTATTATCTAGGGGGGGGTACTATTCTGTAATTTTAATAATAGTATGCTCAATTATAATGGCCTGGTTTAGTAACTGGATAGCACATCGTATTTATAAGTAAGTTTGTGCTATCTATTGATGGGGTATGTTATATATATTTAAAAGAATTAAACGTACGGTGTCAATATCCAAGAGTTGTGTGAATGATATTGGACAAGTGATGGGCGAATGTATCTTACGAATTGTCAAGACATTGACAGGTAAATTCTTTGCTTGAAAATGCCTTAAGTTTTTCTTTCATATTCTTATAGAAGCTATTCTAGAAAGAACGTGAGATTCTTGATGAGATGGTTTCCAAAGGGTGGATAGAGTTCGATGCCCATCTTTTGTCTCCTGCGGAAAGAGATTATTTCAGCTATTACTTGAACAATGAGAAGTTTACGAATGGTCCTGCTATCCGCAACAACTATGCTCATGGTACTACACCTTCTTATTCTGAAAAGAAGCATTTGCATAACTATTTACAGATTCTCGTGTTGTTCATTTTGTTATTATTAAAAATCTCCGAAGACCTTGATATGAAGAGGTATTTGGGGAAATATGGATTAGAATAAACTTATATGCAAATTATATCATTAATTCAAGGACTTTGGGTAGCTTTGATTATTCTTATGTTCTTCGTAAAATTGCGTACGGGTATCTGCCTTTATGTGGCATATATGATACTTGTGCCCTATATGAATATAAACTTGGGTATTAATTTACAATGGAATATGGTGAATGTTCTGTTATTGGTTGCTTTTTTCTTGTCTTACAAAAAAGGAAATAAAGTTCCATTGAGTTTTAAGCCATATACGCCATTCTTATTTTTGTTTATTGCCCAGTTGATGGAGATGCCTTTCCAGGAAGGTGTTCCTTTTGATTATGCTTTTGATGACTTTCGTTTGCAGTTGATGACATATTTGATTTTACCATTTGTCATTTGGAATTATTCTGCGAAAGATCCAAAACTAGGGGAACAATTAAAGAAAACTGTAGTCATTAGTATTTGTATAGCTTTTGGTTATGGTTTGTTTTTGACAACAACAAATGGTCAAAATCCTTATCAAATGGTGCTTATGGCTGCCAATGGTGAAGTTTGGAATGAGTCGTATGCCGAAGTTGGTGGTGGTCGAATGTTTGGACGAATATCATCTGTCTTTAGTCATCCTATGACGTATGGCTTGTTCTTAGGTATGGCCTTTATCTATATTTATACCATAAGAGATTATTTTAAAAAGTATATATGGGTAATTTTGATGTTGGGTATTATTGCTGCAATTTTCCTTTGTGGTATTCGTAGTCCTATTGGTGCATTCTTTGCAACAGTTTTAGTGTTTCTGCTGCTTAATCATAAAGTAAAGTTAATGGTTCAAGTAGCTATTGTAGGTTGCTTGGTTTATGCAGTCATATCTACAGTTCCTGAATTAAATAGCTATGTTGAATCTATTTTTTCAGATAAGAAATCTGATGTTTCTGGCTCATCTTGGGAAATGAGATTAATGCAGTTGGAAGGTTGCTTAGCTGAAATACGTAATAATCCTTTGTTTGGAAAAGGATATGCATGGGTAGGTTGGTATAAAACTAATTTTGGTGACCATCCAGTTATGCTTGCTTTTGAGAGTCTTATATATGTTATACTTTGTAATAGCGGTTTTATAGGAATTATTATTTGGGGCATTTTCTTGATAAAATTATTCAAAAATACCTCAAAAATTTCTAATAATAAAGAGATTGTGATTTTTGCAATCACGCTTACCACATATTATTTAGCTTATTCTGTTATTACTGGTGAGTATGGCTATATGAAATATCTCATATTATTTTATACATTTATCTTATTGGAAGATAAATCTGTTAATAGTGAAGAACCGTCAAATAAAATAAATATTAAATGAAAGTACTTTGGTTTGAAATATCTACTCCTTCACGATATCTTCATACAGGTCAAGTGACTTTAGGTTGGCAAGATGCCTTGGAGAATATCGTTGCAACTTGTAAGGACATCGAACTTTATATTGCCTTTGAAAGTCAAGTACCTGCAGAAGTTAAGGTTATTGACGGTATTACTTATATTCCGATGATTACCCATTATTCTTTTTGGGAACAAAAAGTGGGACAACATACTTGGACTATTAATGAGCGAAAGGTTATAGAGCAAGGAAGAAAAGTAATAGAGCAATTTAAGCCTGATGTTATTCACGTATTTGGAAATGAGTGGCCTTTTGGTTTGTTGGCTCAATATACAGATATTCCACTAGTTGTTCATATTCAGGGTAGTATAGTTCCATATAATAATGCGCTTTATCCTCCTAAGTATAATGGATATACTATGGTGAAAGCTGCTGGTCTAAATTTACGTAAAGATTGGCATCGTTTTACGGGATTCAATAAGGATAAATCGCGTCTTGAGATGGAACGTCGAATTTGGAAAACTGTTCACCATTTCATGGGCAGGACATGTTGGGATAAAGCTTTAGTTAATATGCTCACTAAGCATGCAACCTATCATCATGTAGAAGAAGCGTTGCGTCCAGATTTTCTTCATTCCAAGAAATTGTGGAAAGTTCCGCCTGCTAATGCAAAATTAAGATTGTTAACTACCGGGTGTTCCTCTTTTTGGAAAGGTGTTGATGTGATGCTTAAGACGGCTCATGTATTGAAAGAGGCAGGAGTTGATTTCGAATGGCATGTAGCCGGTAGCTTGGGTGAGGAGCTAATGCAAATAGTAGAGTCTAAAGAGAAGTTGAAGTATGCAGAGAATAACATTCAGTTTCTAGGCTTCTGTTCTCCTGAGAGATTAATTGATGAAATGTGTCAATCTACCATGTATGTTCATACTGCGTATATAGAGAATAGTCCAAATTCTATTTGTGAAGCTCAGATGATTGGTATGCCAATTATTTCTACGATGGTAGGAGGTATTGCTACTTTGGTTCGAAATGGTGTTGAAGGCGATTTGCTTCCTGCTAATGATCCTTGGCAGCTGGCTAATGCTATCGTTGAATTGGCAAAAGATCAAAGTAGAATGAAATCTTATTCTGAGCATTCTCGTCAGCATGCATTGGAAAGACACAATCCTGATAGTATCCTTCAACAGTTGTTGGTATGCTATAAAGATTTAGTAAATAATTATAGAAAATAACATAAAATTCAAGATCAAAATGAAACCAAGAATTTTAGCATTTTATCTTCCTCAGTTTCATCCATTTAAGGAAAATGATGAATGGTGGGGAAAGGGGTTTACTGAGTGGACAAATGTAGGCAAGGCTAAGCCTTTGTTCAAGGGACACAATCAACCTCGTGTTCCTACTGAATTGGGGTATTACGACCTTCGTTTGCCTATCGTTCGTGAACAGCAGGCTCAGATGGCAAGAGAGGCTGGTGTAGAGGGCTTCTGTTATTGGCATTATTGGTTCGGTAATGGCAAGAGATTGATTGCAGATATTTTTGATGAAGTATTGGAGTCGGGTAAACCTGATTTTCCATTCTGCTTAGGTTGGGCTAACCACAGCTGGTATGCAAAGAACTGGAATAGTGATGGTACTTCTACCAATAAGTTGCTGATGGAACAAACTTATCCAGGCATGGAAGATGAGATGATGCATTTTGCTTTCTTGTTAAAGGCGTTTAAGGATAAAAGATATATCAAGGTGAATGGAGCTCCTCTTCTTTACATCTTTGCTCCTAAGGATGTTCCACAAGAGTATTTGGATAATTTCCGTAAATGGACAAAGGAAGCAGGATTCCCTGATCTGTATCTGGTGGCAAACATTTCTACTCATAGTATAAGCAAGGAATCTATGTTAGCCAAAGGTTTCAACGCTGTTAGCTATCAGCGATTAGGTGGAATCACTAGTAATGCACTTCGAAATATGGGGCGCGCTGGTCGAGGCATTAATAGAGTATGGAAAAACCTAAAGGGGTACATTACCCATCGCCCTCCATTCATGACTGATTATAAAAAATATCTTCCATTCTTGGTAACAGAGCAAGATAAAGAAAGAGATGTGATTCCTTGCATTGTTCCTCAGTGGGATCATACTCCGAGAAGTGGATGGAACGGTTCTTTCTTTGTCAATGTGAAGCCTGAGTATTTTTATGAAAATGCCAAGCATGCCTTAGAGGCTGTAAAGAATAAGCCTGAGCAGGAACAGTTGATTTTCTTGAAGTCTTGGAATGAATGGGGTGAAGGAAATATGATGGAACCTGATTTGACTTATGGTAGAGGGTTTATCGAAGCATTGCGTAAAGCAGTAGATGAAGAAAAGTAAAGATAGTTCGGTATGACAACTGAATGATTCTTGATTTTATCCTTATTTGCTAGATTTTTATAATATGAGCAACGATATTCAGGTAATAATTATGGCTGGCGGCGTAGGCAGCCGCTTCTGGCCTATGTCAACCCCCGATTACCCAAAGCAGTTCATTGATGTGATGGGTGTCGGCCGTTCCCTCATTCAATTGACAGTAGATAGATTGAAGCCAATCTGTCCTGTCGAGAACATGTGGGTAGTGACAAACGAGAAATACATTCGCATAGTCAAGGAGCAAATCCCTGACATGCCAGTAGATAACATATTAGCAGAGCCGGAGGCTCGCAATACCGCTCCATGTATCGCTTATGCCTGCTGGAAGATCCAGAAACAGCATCCTGATGCCAACATCGTGGTGACACCATCCGATGCCCTGGTCATTAATACCTCGGAGTATCAGCGAGTGCTCAGCAAGGCATTGAGCTATACATCCGATAAGAACGCCATCGTTACCATTGGTATTAAGCCAAGCCGCCCAGAGACAGGCTATGGCTATATCGCAGCAGCAGAGCCAACATCCGTAGATGAAATCTACAAGGTTGAGGCTTTCAAGGAAAAGCCAAACCTGGAGACTGCCGAGCAATACCTTGCCGCTGGCAATTACTATTGGAATGCCGGAATCTTCGTATGGAACATCGATACCATCAGCAAGGCAATCCGAACCTTCCAACCAAACCTTGCCAGCATCATGGATGAGATGGTACCTTCATTCTATACAGAACAGGAGAAAGAGGTAGTCGGTAAACTCTTCCCAACCTGCGAGAAGATAAGCATCGACTATGCTGTGATGGAGAAATCTAAGGAAATCTTCACGCTTCCTGCAGAGTTTGGCTGGAGCGATTTAGGCAGCTGGGGCAGCCTCCGTACCTTGCTACCACAGGATGAGGCTGGCAATGCCAAGGTAGGCAAGGACATCCGCTTGTATGAAAGCAAGAACTGCGTGGTTCATGCAGCCGATGAAAGCAAGGTGGTAGTTCAAGGCTTGGATGGCTATATTGTAGCTGAGAAGAATGGACAACTGCTTGTCTGCTCATTGAAGGAAGAACAGAGAATCAAGGAGTTCGGAAAGTAAGAACCTTTGATTATGTGATGTAAGAATAAAATAATAATATGGTGAAGAAGAAAATACTTTGGTTTACCGCTGATTTTTTTATAGATGTGGACCGACAATTGGTACCATATCTCAGAAAAAATAGTGAATATGAAATAAGATGGGTAGTGGTGCAGTCTGCAACGGGTGCTAAAATACCCCTGCATGATGATTATGAGGTTTGGAATTTGCATTACCGTGCTAAAGATCCTCGCACATTCTTTGAACTTGAGAAATATTTCAAAAAAGCAGGATTTTCTCAATATAATTTGGTTTATAGTGATGCGTTGGGTTTCTATTATTACCCAGCATTGTTGCATTGCATAGGAACAACTCCTTTAATACATGCTGCGCATAATATAAATCCATATCCAGTATGGCCGTGGGACTTGAAACTTCAGGTAAAATACATATTCCTGAATGGAAAGAACTTCCAAATGTTCTCCAAACATACGGCACGATGGTTTAAGGAGCATTATCCAAAGAAGTCTTTCTTCTATGCACCGATGGTTGTGAAGGATTTCGGAAAGGTTCAGACCGATAATTATAAGGTAGATGAAAAGAAAGTAAGCCTTCTGTTTTTTGGTAATGTGGTGGCTAATAAGCGCCTTGATTTGCTAATTGATGCTGTGAAGGAGTTGCCTGAGAATATACAGAATAAAGTGCATCTCAATATTTGTGGCAATTGCCGAATGAACAAGGAGGCTTTTTTGCAGCAGATAGGTGATTGCAAGAGCATCTCTACCTATTTCAAGCGCATACCTGATGAGGAAATTCCGGAGTTATTTACCAAACATCAATTCTTTATGCTTCCTTATCAAGATGTGGCACAAAGTGGTCCCCACATGATAGCTTACAATTACAACCTTCCTGTAATAGCCAGTGATATTGACGGTTTTGCTGAGCGTGTTGAGGATGGTGAGAATGGTTTCTTATTCAGTGTAAACGATAAAGAATCATTGAAAGCTGCCATCACTAAAGCTGCGATGATGTCCACTTCTGATTATCAGAAGATGAAAGATAATCTAAAGACTTATGTGGCTGAAAACAATAGCTTGGAAGCTGTTTCTATAAAGTATATTGAATATTTTGACAAGATAAGTAAGTTATGAATCCATCAATTGTTCTAGGAACATTTCAAAACAATAATTATCAAGATTTGCTGAATGTGGTAGATGCTGCTTTTGAGAAAGGTTGTACTGCTTTTGATACCGCACCAAGTTATGGAACAGAAACTGATTTGGGGAAGGCTATTGCTTCATGTATGTCTAAATATCATGTTGATAGAGAGAAAGTCTTTGTATCAGATAAGGTCGATGCATGGCAGATGATTCAAGGCAAAGGAGATGTTAGCAGTTATATACATGGAGCATTGGAGAAGATGAACCTTGATTATTTAGATATCGTATGGGTTCATTGGCCTATCTCTGATTTTATAGAACCAACTTGGAAAAGTCTTTTGGATTTGCAAGAGCGTAAAGTTGTTCGTAATATAGGAATATGCAATGTTAGGGTAAGGCATTTAAAGGAAATGGAGAGTAAGGGCATCTTGCCGAAATATATCCAAATAGAAAGACATCCTTTGCGTATATGTCAGTCTGAAATGGATTATTGTAAAGCTCATGGTATCAAGGTGTATTCGTATTCTCCAATCTGTAGAATGCATCCGGACCTTCGCAATAGTGATGTTTTACAACAAATTGCAGATAAATATCAGAAAAATATAGGTCAGGTTATTCTAAGGTGGCATATAGACACTTGTGCTGTACCAATCTTTATGTCTAAGAACCCTAAGAGAGTTGTGGATAACCTTCATATATTTGATTTTGAATTAACGGATGATGAGATTAAGCGAATTTCATCTCTAGACCAAAATTATAAAATCTTTCTTGAATCATGGGGGTGCCCTGGTTTCTAAAAAAATAAGAAATGACAAAATCTAAGAAGAAAAAAATAATGGTGTTAGGTCTGATAGCCCTATTTCTTTTTGTATGCTTGATTGGCATAGTGGGGATTATCTGGGCCGTTGCCATCGGAATTGTCGGTATGTTGTTTTTGCTTCTCAACTTATATGCAAAGAATAAAATTGCATGGAATGCAGATCATCTGTTTTCCGATATAGGGCGCAATTATGACTACTTGTTGATAGGTGAGCCATGGAACTGTGATGAGTTGAAAGGTAAGAAAATATGTTTCTTTTCACCAAACCGGTCTATGTTGTCAAGCCATGAGTTGGGAAGAAGGCTGTTTTCTTTGTTAAAAGAAGAAACAGGAACTTTGGTAATCAGTTGTAGAGAAGGACGGTTAGATACTAAGAAATTATCAGTATTGGATATACCTTATTTGCATGAGATTCAGCAACACAAATATGGCATTACTCATGGTAAATTAAAAACATATTTTCCATTTGTTTTTGCTCCTATAGAATCGTTACGCTATTTCCTATCTACAAAGCGAGAAAAAGTGGCGGAAGTATCACTTTCAGAATATGCTTCTTTGGCAGATTTCTGTAAAGTTCGAAATATTAATTTGTTAATAATAAAAACTAAATAGAAAATGGAAAATCATTATACAAATGCAAGAAATGTCCAGATAGTTATTGCCTTGATGAAGGCTCATGGAGTCAAGAAGGTAGTAGCTTCTCCTGGTGCTACAGATATGGCTATAGTTGCGAGTTTGCAGCAAGATCCTTATTTTGAGATGTATTCCTCAATAGATGAACGTTCAGCCGCCTATATGGCTTGCGGTATGGCTGCAGAAAGTGGGGAGCCTGTTGCTATTACTTGTACTGGAGCTACATCTTCAAGAAACTATATGCCTGGCTTGACGGAAGCTTATTATCGTCAGCTTCCTATCTTGGCTATTACTTGTAGTCGAAGTAATGCAAACATTGGGCACTATGTTGATCAGGTAACAGATAGAACCCAGCTGCCAAGTGATGTTGTTATGGAAAGTGTGCAGGCGCAGAGCATTCATTGTCCAGAAGATGAATGGGATGTAATGGTAAAGGTAAATAAGGCAATGATAGGATTGACTCGTAATGGTGGAGGTCCAACCCATATTAACCTTGTAACTGCATCAAGTTCAAATTTTGCTGTCAAGGAGATTGCGCCAGTTAGAAAGATTTCCTTATATCTGAAAGAGGATAAGTTTCCTGAAGTTCCACAAGGTAAGGTGGGAATATTTGTTGGTGCCCATGAGAAATGGCCAGATGAATTGACTGCTGCTGTTGATAACTTCTGCGAAGTTTATAATGCTATGGTTATTTGCGACCCTACCAGTAATTATAAAGGAAAATACAGAATTCTTATGCCTTTACTTTGCGAGCAGGCTAAAGAGGAAGTTGGTGGTGAACAGTTGGACTTGATGATACAGATTGGCTTTGTTTCTTCCATGTTGTTTAAAAAGGCCAAGGTTATGTGGAGAGTTGCCAAGGATGGAGTCGTAAGAGACACCTTTAGAAAGACAAATTCTATTTTCCAGATGTCTGAATTGGATTTCTTTACCAAGATGGTTGAAGGTAAAGGCAAGAAAGAGAATACGGTGTATTCGGAGTATAAGGAACGTTACGATTCATTGTTGCATTCGCTTCCTGAATTGCCATTCTCTAACATTTGGGTAGCTCAGCAGTTGTCAGGTCAATTGCCCGAAAATAGTGTGTTGCATTTGGGTATAAGAAACTCATTACGCTCATGGGGATATTTTGATATTCCAAATTCAGTTTTGTCCTATTGTAATACAGGTGGCTTTGGTATTGATGGTGGTATTTCTTCATTGATAGGTGCTTCAATTGTTAATCAGCAGAGTCTTTTCTTCGGAGTATTCGGTGACTTGTTGTTCTTCTATGATATGAATAGTTTGGGCAATCGTGACATTAAGTCAAATCTTCGAATTATCGTGATTAATAATGGTCTTGGACAGGAGTTCAAGAATGTTTCATTCCCTGGTTCTTTATTACTAGGAGAAGATATTGATAAATTTACTGCTGCGAAGGGACATTTTGCCTGCCAGTCAAAGACGTTGGTTAAGGATTATGCGGAGAATTTGGGATTTGAGTATCTTACAGCGTCCAATAAGGAAGAATTTGCTAAAGTATATAAGCGCTTTATAACAAAAGAACTTACAGAACGCCCAATGCTTTTTGAGATATTCACAAATACCAAGGATGAAACCGAGGCGCATCATTTAACAACCTCTATAGAACTGAAGAGTAAGGTTATCAGAAAGGTTCATGATACGCTGATGAAACCTGAGTTGGTTGCAGTGAAGAATATTGCAAAGAAAGTGGTGAAGTAATATGACTCTTGAAAAGAAACTTGATATTTTCAAAGGCATCCTTGCCTTAGGTGATATATGGGGAAAATCAGACCAGGTGGAGATGCTTAATCGCATTTGGAATCTTCACCTGCTTTCCTCTGAAGATCCAAGGTATAAGGATGCTTATGGTGATGCCGTTCAGCATCTACGAAACAATTCTGATTGGGATGAAGAATATGTGTTTCTAACTAGGTTCGGTCTGCTAAAAGCTTCAGATGATATTTTTTTCAAGTTTCTGAATGAGGTGGTCTCTACCAAGGTCAGAGTTTCAAAGGATGAAATCCAACATTATGTAGAAGCCATTAACTTAATGTTGGAAGGAGAACATCTGAACTATATTTTGGTAGGTGAAGACAATGGATTGCCAGTATATGAAATTGGTAAACAGACAGCAACCGAAGTTCGCCCGTTGGATATACCACGAAATCAAATTCGTTTTTTCGTAGATAAAAAAACGGTACAGTATCCTTGTTTTACACTTTCTAGTGATAATTGGGATGATTATGGACGTAGAACAACTTTTGATCTTACTTATTGGGCTGAAGATAAACAGTATCAATGCATAGGTACTGTTAAAATCATGACTACCGAGCATCTAGCTACTAAAAATGTAATACCTACAGAATTTACAGAGTTGTCTAATAACTTTTGTTCTTTAGGACAAAATGAGGAATATTATGCCAAGATTAAGGGTATGTTCCCTGAAAGTTACAGGAGTATCATGTTTGCATTGCGCGATGCTGCTTATTTTTCTGTCTTTGCCGATAGTTATCAGCATACAATTTCTTTTCAGAAGTCCTTGTTAAGGAGTGACAATGCACAGCGTGCTTTTAGAAACGCTCACTGTATTCTAGAAGGAATAGATTTAAAGAATCGATATAGTTTTACGCTACAGGCAAAAATACCTTGTTATGATGGTAATATTCCTGTAGAACTCAGTTTTGGAAACTTAGACGACGCAAGAAATCTTGATAGGGTAAAAGCTTTGATTGGTGAGAATGGGGCAGGTAAGTCTTCAATCCTTTTTTCTCTAGCTGAAGCATTACATAATAGTGATGATAGTATGTTTGAGAATGGACACAGACCGGATTTTTCGAAGGTAATAGCTATATCTTATAGTATATTCGATAATCTGTTCCAATTAACAAAGAAATCATCATTCAATTTTGTTTATTGTGGATTGAGAAATCGAGATAATGAATTGCTTTCCGAGAAGGATAAAAAAGAACGTTTTAAGAATTCTCTTGATGAAATCGTTTATAAGGAAAGGGTAGCGGGCTATTTTTTCACACTGATAGATGTGGTTGATAAAAGCCTGTTGGTAGAAATTTTCCAAACACATAATAAGATAGACAAGGAGACGTTTCTTAAACTCATTAATAAAATGAGTAGTGGTCAGGCTATGATAACCAGTATCATCACTGAGATATATGCTCACATACGAGAGAATTCACTTATCCTTTTCGATGAGCCAGAAGTGCATCTTCATGCTAATGCCATAACGAAATTAACTCGTATAATATTCAATATATGTAATGAATTCAAATCGGCTTGTATAGTTGCCACTCATTCAGCTGTAATCTTACAGGAACTGCTTGCACGCAATGTGCTTGTAGTGGAGCAAAACGCTGACACGAGAGAACCATATGTAAGAGGTATGAATACCGAAACTTTAGGCGAGAATCTGACTACAATTACTGAAGATGTTTTTGGAAGATCAAGTATAAACAAGCATTATGGCTATGTAATACATGAGATGATAAAAAATGGTATGAATTTGAATCAGATAGAGCAGATTCTTAAAACAGAAGGGCTGCCAATGAGTATGAACCTTTATATGTATATAAGACGTCAATTGGAGATGAAGGCTAATGATAAATTTTAATCATTATGATGGAGATGCATTTGAATTGTATAAGAATGCAGTAAAAGCAAAGAAAGATAAAGTTGGCAAGGAAAGTCTTACACGGATTGAAGACGACGTGGAAGCTGAGTATGAAATATACAAAGATGCTTTTGCCTTGAAAAAAGTCCATACTTTATTGCCTTCTGACAAGTTTACAGATTGCAACAGAAAACTATTGTTGGGGTTGTACGGTAGTCAAAAGAAAATCGTGAAGGATGTACGGAGGTGGATAGATCTACATAATAAGCGAACTTACTTGTGTAAGTGTCCGTATTGCACTATAAGTCCCGCTGGTACTACTGAACATTTTCTACCGAAAGAGAAGTATCCGGAGTTTGCAGTAAATGCATTGAACTTACTTCCTTGCTGTTCGACATGTAACGTGAAAAAAGGAGAAAAGATCAAAACGGATGATGGAAAACCCTATGTTATAAATTTTTATTATGATGTGTTGCCCAATGAGCAGTATTTGTTTGTGGACATAAGCATTGATGCTATGGGGTATCCAAACTTCGCCTATCGCCTGGATAATAAAAATGGCATAGACAAGGAAATGTTCGAACTGATAGAAAGACATTTTAAGCAATTGGGGTTACTGGGGCGCTTTAAAACTGCAGCTGTCTGTGATTATTCTGAAATAGAAAATAGTCTTCTAGAAAATCTAGATGAAAAGAAAGATTTAGATTTGTGTTTGAAAAAAATGAGAAATACAGCTTTGAAGGACGCTGTGGAATATGGAAGTAACTATTGGAAGGTGGTGCTAAAAATGGCGTTGGCTGATTCAGATATATATAAAGAATATTTAAACAATAAAATAATAAAGCAATGAAAATAGGACTTTTAACATATTATGGTGACTTGAATTGTGGTACGAACATGCAGGCGTTGGCAACTTTTCAAGCCATTAAAAAAGTGTATCCAAAAGATGATGTGGAGATTATTCCATTTCATGGCTTTCGAGCTAGGGTTATGCCGTACAAGACTTTTTCTCTAAAGTTGATGTGGGATGACGTGAAGCGTTTCAAAAAGTATTATGATTTTAAGAAGAATATTTTGCATGTTCATCATGATACGATCATTAAGAATGTAGATGCAGCTTTGCGGTTTATCGCTTCCCGACATTATGATGTAATATATGTTGGGGCGGATACGTTGTTGGAACTTGATAGGCTTGCTGCTAATTATGATGGTATATCTGCTTATTGGCTGAAAGATATCAAAGCGAAAAAAGTAGTTATTGCAGGTTCTTCTAAAAATGTCTCATATGACCAGTTGCCGGATAAGCAGAAAAACGACTTAAAAGTTGCTGCTCGCCAATTCTCTCATGTAGGAATTCGAGATCGTGCTACGATGGCATTGTTTGAAAAGTTGCTGGGTGATAGTAATAAGATAGATTATATTCCTGATCCAACTTTTACATACGACATTGATTATACTTATATTGATACTTACCTGAATAAAAAAGGAGTTACCATTCCGGAGAAGTCTGTCTTTTTACAGTTTTTTGGCGATGACTATTGGCTTGCCGATGTCGCAAAAGATTTAAAGCAAAGAGGATATACTTTAGTTACAAACAGGGGGGTAGCGTGGAGTGATATAGTTTTGGTTGATATGTCTCCGTTAGAACAGGTAGGCTTATACAGGTATGTTAGTTTTGTCATTACTCATCGTTTCCATGATGGTGTTTTCTGTATGAAAAACCATACTCCTGCCTTGATTTATGTGAAGCGAGGTAAGGAGATGATGACGGGTGGTGAGAGTAAGCATATTTCTTTACTTAAGGATTTTGGTCTTTACCCTCAAGCCTTTTTGGGCGCACTTGATGCAAAAGAAGGCTTGAAAAATGTATGGGAGAGTTATAAAGAGACTCAAAAAGTATTTGATGAAACAAAAATTGAGCAGACCTTATTGAAGAATAAGAATGCATATATGGATTATTTGATGCGTACAAAATTGTAGTAATATGTTTAATATTGACAGAAATATATCTTCTCAAGTCCTTTTCTTGGGAGTTTCTAAGAAAACGAAGGGAGGTATGACGGCAGTTCTTGTATCTTATGATAAGTATATAGAGAATATGCGATTTATACCTACTTGGAAGTTGGGAAATAAGTTAGTGAAGTCTTGGTATGCTTTGCAGGCATTGGTGAGAACTTGGTTCTTGCTGACGTTTGACAAGAGAATCAAGATAGTGCATATCCATGGTGCAGCCAATGCTTCTTTTGAAAGATGCAAATTGTTTATTAATCTTGCCAAGAAATGTGGCAAGAAGGTGATTTTGCATGAGCATGCTGCTGATTTCGTGGAGTATTTTGATGGAGCTGCTGATAAGCAAGCGATTAAGGATACGCTTCAAAAGTGTGATGCCTTAATTGTTTTGTCGCAATCATGGAAAGAGTATTTTGCATCCATTGGAATGGCCAAGGACAAGATTCATGTTCTTAACAACATCGTATCACCTCCAGAGATAGCTCCAGAAAAACATACAGAAGATGGTAAGTTACATCTGATGTATATGGGGGAAATTAGCAAGCGAAAAGGTGGATTTGACTTATTAAAAGCTATTGTGGATAATAAGGAGTATTTTGCCGATAAGCTTTTACTTCGTATGGGAGGTAATGAGGTTGATGGTGACATCAAGGCTTATATTCATGAGAATGGCTTGGAATCTTTTGTAACATATGAAGGCTGGATTGCAGGGCAGAAGAAGATAGATTGTTTGAATTGGGAAGATGTGTATATTTTGCCATCCTACAACGAGGGATTGCCTATTGCTATCCTTGAAGCAATGGCTTATAGTCATCCTGTCATATCTACTCCTGTAGGGGGAATTCCTGAGATTATCAAGAGTGGTGAAAATGGTATCTTGGTTCAGCCTGGCGATACAAAGGCTATAGCTGAAGCTATCAAGTTTTATATTGAAAATCGTGATGCGATTAGAAAACAAGGCAATAATGCTTTCAATGTAGTACAGGACTTTTTCCCAGAGAAAGTATTTGGAGATTTGAAAGCATTGTATTTGAAAATGTTAAGTAAGGATTGTCTTGTTTGATTATAATCCTGTTTGAAAATTATAGTTAATAGAAAGTGTATTGTTATTTGAATAATGAAGAGTATGGATTTTCTATATGATAAAAGAAAGATAGTCATGAGGCTATCTTTCGTGTTATGGCTTGTAATACAAGTGTTTTTAGTTATAAAATATTGGAACCTTCCACAATATAGTGATGCAAAATTATATATGGATTCTGCAATGGAATGTTACATGGGGGGACAATGGTATCCAAATGTACACCAATTAAATAGTCAACAATATTTGTTTAATCCAGGATTCATTAATTTCTTGATATTGGAATTAAAGGTATTTGGAACATTAATGTATCATGGTATTATTGGAATAGTCTTAAATCTGATTTTATTGGCGTCTGTTAGAAAAATAATTGAAGAACTTGTAAATGAAGTAGCATCGGACTATGCAACTATATTATATTGCCTCATGTATAGTAATATGATATCATCTATACCTGTAATGAGTGATTTGTTTTTTACTTGTTTGTTGTTTGGTAGTTTTGCTCTATTACGTCCTAAATATATTTGGCTGGTTCTGTCTTCTATGATAATGTGTTATGCGAATTATACACGCCCCTTGCTTGTTATTTTTGTCGTTTCTATAATCCTTTATATGTATTTGAGAAATTTTGGATGGAAGCGAATAGTGGTATATTGCATATCTTATTTTGTCTTTTCTACAAGTTTATCTTTGATAATTTCAAGTAATACTGCAGCAAAGGATGCTTCGGGATCAACGTTAGGCATTAATTTAATTATGGGAGCAAACGATCACATGAATGGTACTGTAAATAATGAAGTTTTTAAAAAAGGGGATATTGGATACGTTGAAAAGAATACCAATGTTTATCAAAAAGATTCTATTTGGCGATCACATGCAATAAAATGGATAGTTCAGCATCCTGTTAAATATGTATCCTATGTACCAATAAAGATGGCTCGACTTTGGTGGGGGGATAATTATATGGATTTACCTTTAAATAATGTAGCGACTTCAAATACATCATTATATTCAAAATTGGAGTTATGTAAACGGGCTTTTAGAATAGTAGGATTTTCTCTTTTCTATTATATAACATTCTTCTTAATGTTAGTTGGTTTATGGAAACTTCGAAAAAAAATATGGGGATATTGGGGAGTATTTGTTCTGCCAATTATTTTAGCTTGCGGAATGCATTGTGTTTTATATGGAGGAATGAGATACCATTATTCTTATGTGCCAATTATGATTCTATATGCAACTATAGGGCTAATGTCATTTAAAGACAAAAAACTTTTATTTTTGACTAAAAAGAAATTTTGAAATGAAAAATATTATATTGTTATTACGTCCGCAACAATGGGTAAAGAATATGTTTATTTTCTTGCCATTGTTTTTTCATGGGGATTTGACAAATGTGCAGATGTTGACAAATGCAGTTATAGCATTCTTCTGTTATAGCTTTGCTGCTAGTAGTATATATTGTTTTAATGATATATATGATGTAGCTGCTGATAGAAAGCATCCTAAAAAATGTAAGCGTCCTATTGCTTCTGGTGCTGTTAGTATTCCGCAAGCTTATGGATTAATGGCGTTGATGCTATTTCTTTCTTTAAACCTTGCGTTTTGGACTCTCGGCTACTCCAATATGCAGGTGATAGGTGTTATTTGCTTCTATTATCTGATGAATATTGCCTATTGTGTAAAGCTTAAGCAAATAGCCTTAGTAGATGTTTTCATCATAGCAATTGGTTTTGTCCTTCGTGTTATTTTAGGAGGCTTTGTCAATGATATTATCCTTTCTCATTGGATAGTCTTGATGACTTTCTTGTTAGCATTGTTCCTTGCTTTTGCCAAGAGAAGAGATGATGTTGTATTGTATCAAGAAACGGGAGTGTTGCCAAGAAAGAATGTCAACCGCTATAACTTGGACTTTATGAATCAGGCTTTGACTATTGTTTCGGCAGTTACATTGGTTGCTTATGTAATGTATACAGTTTCGGATGATGTGATGAAGCAGTTTAATTCTCATTATATTTACCTTACTACAGTGTTTGTCTTGGCTGGTATATTGAGATACTTGCAGATTACAATCGTAGATGTTAAAAGTGGAAGTCCGACCAAGGTATTGATGAAAGATAGATTTGTTCAGTTGTGTATTGCTGGTTGGATTCTTTCTTTCTTGATATTGATATATCTGTAAAGCTATGGTATCCGATTGTATGCATGCAAGAACTGCATGGTTCATGCAGCCGATGAAAGTAAGGTGGTAGTTCAAGGATTGGATGGCTATATCGTAGCCGAGAAGCACGGACAACTGCTTGTTTGCTCTTTGAAAGAGGAACAGAGGATTAAAGAGTTTGGGAAATAGATGGCAATAGCGGTGCAATCGGTACCATTGAATCCTCAATCGGTACCATCGTATTGCTCTTTCATCCTGTTTGTTTTCTCATCATAAAGGTAATGTTCTAAAATCATCCCGTCCTTCTTTTGAAGATAAAGCGAGCTGCACTCGGCAATTTGAAAGCGAGCTTTCATTGCACTCGTTGGCATCGCTTTTTCCCATTAAAGAAGGCTCCACCTTTCTCACCAAGCCTCTTTTCAATAGTCTTTACGCCCCCTTCGGTTCCCCCAGTTCTGGGGGACAGAAACCCTCAGGGACGAGAGGATGTAACCGCCCTCTGGTGCTCAGAACCGCTACGCTATAAGGTTGGCGGACCATCAAAGGTCTGCGCCAGATTATGCGGGCTGGGACCGCCTGGGGTAGGGATTCTCAATTGCTTGCTGATGTAAGAATGGTGGTAGTTTAAGGCTTGGTGGGCTATATCGTAGCCAACAGGTAGAAAATTAGGACTAAATAGTCATTATACTAAAAGTTATAGCTTATGTTAGAGAATATTTTAAGTTTAAAAGTTCAAGGAGGCTATTTTGTAGATGAAACTGATGACTTTCCTTTGTTCCAAAACACTATAAATATCTTGTATGGTAGAAATGGTAGTGGAAAATCTTCTATATCTCGAGCTATTCGGGAATTCTCGAAGGATAGAGGCGAAGATAGTGAGGAAAGAAAATATACTGTTAGTTTCAATGCGGATATTGATAAGTCGTCAATCCATGTGTTTAATGAAGATTTTGTTAAGGAAAAAGTTCTAGTTGATAGTGATGGCGTCGGTACGATAGTTATGCTTGGTAAACAGGTAGAAGTTGATGCTGAAATCGAAAAACTCAAAATATCGCAAAGCAAGCTGCAAGATGATTATTCAAAGTTGTTAGAACTTAGGGAACATCTTAACAATGCAAGGAATAATGCTTCACCTTTATCTTGTAGAAAAAATCTAAAAAATGGTTTGAATGGGTGGGCAAGCATAGATTCTCATATAAAAAACACTAAAACAAATAGCAGGATATCTGATGATGTGTTAGCTAGGTTATTTGGGTTAGAACATACAATATCGAAAGGTGAAACGTTACTAAAATTGCAGCAAATATTCAAAAATGATTTTGAGTTGTATCAGTCAACGGATAATGCAGTCAAACTCTTTTGGCCAAAGGAATCTTTTGGCTTAACTATGTCACCACAGGAGATTCTAAACTTGCTTAATATACATATCGAAAAGCCTACTCTTACAGAGCGAGATAAAATCATTATTAGTATAGCTGAAGGAAAATACAGCAAGTATATAAATGAGGTAGATACCATTCTGGCAGATTCTGAACTTCATGTATGTCCTCTTTGTCAGAGAGAACTTTCTGATTCTGAAAAAAATGATTTGCAATCAAGAATCCGTAAGTTTTTTAATAAAAGTGCAGAAGAATATAAGGACCGCCTGTATAGTATCATGAATTCTATCAATAGTGTAGAACCTTCTCTTCCTAGTATTAATAATGATGCTTTTATAAATCAGATAGGAGCAATTATTGAAACTGTACAAGTGCTTAATAGACACCTGGCAAATATAAAAACTCAGATAGGCGTAAAAATTGCAAATATTTATGCTGATACTCATTTCGATTTTGATATAGCTGAGTTTGATAAGGCTATATCTGATTATAATAAGGCTTGTGGTAATTTATCAGTAGCAATTGAAAATTATAATAATGCAATAGATGAACGAGAAGCGCTGAAGGATAAATTGATAGAGATTAATAATAAAATTGCTTTTTTGACTAACAAAGGTTTGTTTGAGGCTTATTTCAAAGCTCTGGCAATGCAAAGAGATAATGAATCGAAAATATCGAATGTAGAGAAACAGATAGAACATTATAGAAGTGCAATTCTTAGTTTAGAGCAGGAAAAGAAGCAGGTAAAAATAGCCTTAAACTTTATCAATCAAGCTTTGCATTTTATCTTTTATGATAAGAATCGTCTCGTGTTGGTTGAAGGTGAAGGCTGTTATCGTTTAAAGTCTAAAGGTTACGAAGTAAAACCAAAAGATGTCTCTTTAGGTGAACGTAATATAATTGGATTGTGTTATTTCTTTGCGTCTCTATTTGAAGGTAAAAACGAGGATACCCAATATACAGATGAGATTCTTGCCGTAATTGATGATCCGATATCGAGTTTTGATTTTGAAAACAGAATTGGTGTAATCTCTTTTTTGAAGTGGCAATTGGCTAAAATGCATAGAGGAAACTCGCATAGCAAAGCTTTGGTCTTAACACATGACATACAGGTTGCATTGGATTTATTTAAAGTTAATGAACTCATTATTGATAAGAAACAAAAACTTATATTCTTGTCTGATAAAAAATTGCAGTTTGAGAACAGAAGTAATGTTTCTGAGCATAAACAATTGCTCCATGAGATATTTGAATTCGCAAAAGATGGTAATGTATCTGATGATAGTTTCACGATAGGTAATCAAATGAGAAAAGTTCTTGAAGCATATTTTTCATTTAACTATGCCAATGGTTATACTGATGAGGAATGTTTGGATACAATATTGAAGGATTCTGACAAGAAAGAATATTTCAAGAATACAGTATTACGTCTTTTATTGAATGGAGAAAGTCATTCAAAAGAGCGTGTGAAGGCGATGAAATATAATTGTGAACTCGTTTCAGAAACGGAGAAACAACGAGTGGCAAAGGATGTCTTGTGCTTGCTTTATTCTATAGATAGTAATCATTTGGAATTTGTTTTGAGTAAAGATGCTTCTAGGCAAATAGAATCATGGTTGAAAGAAATAGAAGGGATATAAAAAACTGGAGTTGCTACCTATCGGAAGCTACTCCAGCCGAGGATTAGAACTGAATGGTAGAATTTGGATATCTGCGATAATGCTCGCAGACGTTTTCTACTCGTCCATATCTTGTTCGTACATAAGAACGTACATGAACTAGTTGGTCAGTTAACCCTCTGAGAATTGCAACTAATTTATTCATAAGTTTAAAATTTAAAATTAAAAGGCATTTTAAATATAATCTTATGAAATGCATTAGACAATTCCAAATGCAAAGATACTATTTTTTTGTGATTCTGCAAAATTTTATTTGATTTTTTCTATAAACATAATAATTTTAGTAAAGCGATTCTTAATGGAAACAGTAAAAGTATTAAATATTAATATTCAGAACATTACTCGTCAGGAACTCTTGGAGGACCTGAAGGAGGGTGTTCTTGTGACTCCTAATCTTGATCATCTGATTAAGCTTCAGAAGGACAAGGAGTTTTATGACGTGTATCAGAAGTCGGAATGGGTGGTATGTGACAGTAAGATCCTCTACCTGTTCGGTAAGTTGTTGAAGACTCCAATCAAGGAAGCGATTC
>OGIG01000536.1_pt1 | contig 34753 bp, 30 predicted proteins | sample 1571601 | NCBI WGS metagenome assembly OGIG01 (sample SAMEA2581953, study PRJEB24529) | metagenome | biome: Human gut stool | place: China | collected 2011 | reverse complement strand
TTAATGATTACTCTCACTTTTTTATTTATTCAACTGACAAAAAGTTTACTCTATTGTGTAGTATTTATCAGCTATTTATTAGCACTATTTATTAGCGAAGTGACACTGTCTATGACACGCTCGATACTTCATAATAAAGTGCATAAATAAGAATGGTATCTTTACATATACATCTAATTCAAATTATTTGTTTAACAAATGAATTTCTTCTTCTGTAAACTCCCTATATTCACCTGTTTTCAAATTCTCATCAATTGATACTTCTCCTATCTGTGTCCTCTTTAGATATACCACATAACAACCTACTGCCTTCAGCATTCTCTTTACCTGATGCTTCTTACCCTCAGTTATTGTTATTTTACCTGATATAGTCTGTCCGTTTCTCGGGTTTCTTGCTGCTTTTTCAAACTTTGTACCTGCTATAAGGTTTGAAATTTCTTTAATATTGCCCGTTCCGTCAACTTCAATGCTTTCAGCCTTGAATAAATCTTTTTCCCCTATAAGTTCTACACCGCTTTGTAACTTTCTTATCTTCTCATCATCAAGAATTCCCAACGCATGAAAATAATATGTCTTTGGCACATGAAATTCCGGATGCATGAGCCTCTGATTAAATATTCCGTCATTCGTTATGATAAGAAACCCCTCCGTATCCTTATCAAGCCTGCCAACCGGATGCAGAATATGTCTCATATCTTCCGGAAAATAATCCATTACTGTTTTATGTTTCTCATCTGTTCTTGCTGTTATACAACCTTTAGGTTTGTTAAACATATAATACATTTTATCCATTGCCTCTCTTCTGATATAATATAAAAGCTTTCTTTACGAAAGCTTTTACTGTGCAATAAGTGCAATAAAATGAATTGACATAGCAATTCACTTTATCGAATCAGACTAATTTTCTGACTATTTTATCTGCATATCTAATATTTTTTTATATCTTCTTTTATCCATTATCCTTTTGACCAAAATCACAATTCCACCAATCATAAACGGAAATATATATGTAAAACAACGATACATAAGCATTACGGCTACTGCCTCTGCCTTATCTGTTACTGCTAAGAATAACACATAAAACATTGCCTCTGTTGAACCACTTGCCCCGGGTGATGGTATAACTCCTATGAGCGCTGAAGCTAAAGCAGATATGCATAAACCTCTTATTATATTACTTATATCCGTATATCCTAATACAACGCATGGAATCATATACCAGCCCAGATATTTAATCATATTAAGCAGGAGAAGTTTTAACATTGTTCCCTTTTCTTTAAGCATTATCCTGCTTTCTTCCCTTAATGACTCTAATTTATTTTCTAGTAATTTTATACGTTCTTTTAATTCAATATTCTTAATTACTTTTTCAGCTAAAAACAATAAAAAATCATGGATTTTCTTCCAGAGTACCACAGTAAGAAGTGCTATTGCTACAAGTACCGTTACAATTACGCCAAGTAATACATACTCAAAATACTCACTATAGTATTCTTTCATAATTCCATAATTTCCTATGAAGAAGATTAAACACATTAATACAATGGCAATCTTCTGGACTATATAATTAATCGTAATCATTCCAAAACTATTCTGCATCGGAACATTATATTTATGAAGATAATACATTCCGGAAGCAGCCGTACCGCTTCCGAATGTAGTCAGCCTGAAAAATGCACAATAATAAGAGCATCCAACTCCCTGATACCATTTGAAATTATCATTATATCTTTTAGCCATTACATAATAAGCAAGTCCATCTGCAGCGTTAAAAAATGTACTGCATAAAATAATAATAAGTAATGTTGCAAATGTCATTTTGCTAATCTGCTCAATTATTTCTTCTGACTGTCCGCCAAATACTTTGCAGATAACGCCTATTATTATCGCTATAAATACAATATTTATTAAAATCTTAGCTCGGTTATTCTTCTTCAATTATATATTCACCTTTCATCTTTGGTCAGAATTATTTTTCTAATACGGCATCATATCCGGCTTCTTTAACTGCTGCAATCATAGCATCTGTTGAAACATTTTCCGGATTGTCAACTGTTACAAGTTTACTTTCTAAGTCTGCTCTAGCTGATACTCCATTTAATGAATTCAATGCTTTCTCTACGTGTGCCACGCAATTTTTACACATCATACCGTCTACTCTTAATACTATCATATTTTCTTTCTCCTTTTCAACTGTTGTTTTTTTATTTGATATATTGTTTATATTAACTTTATTATCTTTATCATTATTTTCTGAAGTTTTTATTACTTCTATGCCAATAGCATTTTTACTGTCTGTTTCCAGCTCATCTCTATCTTTCTTAAAGAATCTCAGTCTCAAAGCATTTGTAACTACAAATACACTGCTAAGGCTCATTGCTGCTGCACCGAACATCGGGTTTAGCTTCCATCCAAATGCATTATAGTACACACCTGCTGCCAATGGTATTCCTAATATGTTATAGAAAAATGCCCAGAATAAATTCTCTTTTATATTTCTGATTACACTTTTACTTAATCTGATAGCGGTTACAACATCTAATAAATCATTCTTCATCAGAATAATATCAGCGCTTTCAATCGCTACATCCGTTCCATTTGAAATCGCAATTCCGACATCCGCGCTAACAAGTGCAGGTGCATCATTTATTCCATCACCGACCATCGCAACTTTTCTTCCTGATTTCTTAAGTTCAGAGATAACCGACTCCTTATCCTGTGGTAATACTTCAGCAATAATATCGTCTAATTCAAGTGATTTTCCTATTCCATTTGCAGTAACTTTATTATCACCGGTCAGCATTATAACTTTTATTCCCATAGATTTTAGTTTTCTTATTGCTAATGGACTGCTTCCCTTAATAACATCTGCTACTGCGATAATTCCGATTAATTTACTGTCTCTTGCAAATAATAATGGTGTCTTACCCTCATTTGCCAGATTATCTATTGTATTTTTCTCATTTTCACTTAACTTAATACCATTTTCATTAATGAACTTCTCATTTCCTGTGATAAATCTGCTATTCCCTGCAAATGCTTCAACGCCTTTTCCAGATATTGCATTAAATCTTTCAAGCTTATATCTGCCCATATGTTCTTTAGAATATTCAACGATTGCATTTGCTAATGGATGTTCACTCTTTTCTTCTATTGCATATGCGATATCTAAGAGTTCATCTTCGCTCATACCAATTGCACTTATATCTGTTACGACAGGTTTACCAATTGTTATAGTTCCTGTCTTATCGAAAACCACTGTATCAATGCTATGTGCAACCTCTAATGCTTCTCCAGATTTAATAAGTATTCCATTCTCAGCACCTTTTCCCGTACCAACCATAATGGCAACAGGTGTAGCAAGTCCCAATGCACATGGGCATGAAATAACCAATACACATATTGCACACGATAAAGCAAATTCAAATGTCGCACCTGATATAAGCCATACCACAAATGTTATCACTGCGATAGCCATTACTACCGGCACAAATATTCCTGATATCTTATCTGCAATCTTAGCTATTGGTGCTTTGCTTGCACTTGCTTCGTCTACAAGTTCTATTATCTTAGAAAATGTAGTGTCTGCACCAACTCTTGATGCCTTTACCTTAACAAAACCTGTCTTGTTAATTGTAGCTGCGATAACTTCATCACCTGCTGTTTTTTCTACCGGAATACTCTCTCCTGTAATAGCAGCCTCATCAACACTGGTACTTCCCTCTATAATAATACCATCTACAGGTATATTGCTGCCCGGTTTAACTATTACTATATCAGATACTTTAACTTCATCAACAGACACTTCTTTCTGTTCGCCATTTACCTCGATAATAGCTTTCTTAGGTGCCATATCCATAAGTTTCCTAAGTGCTTCACTCGTCTTCCCCTTAGATTTAGCCTCTAAGAATTTACCTACTGTAATAAGTGATAATATCATAACTGATGATTCGAAATATAAATCATGATGATATCTCATTACTACTTCCATATCGCCTGCACCAAGTGCATAACTCATTCTGTATATTGCAAATATTCCATATATAAGTGCAGCACTTGAACCAACTGCAATCAGGCTGTCCATATTAGGATTCAAATGAAATAATGCTTTAAAGCCTCTCTTAAAATATATCCGGTTAACATATAGAACCGGAATACACAATAGAAACTGTGTAAATGCAAATGAAACTGCATTACTATGACCTGACAGGAACCATGGAAGCGGCAGACCGACCATATGTCCCATAGAAACATACATTAACGGTATAAGAAATGCAAACGATACTATAAGACGTCTTTTGAAATCTGCATATATTTCTTCATTAGCTTCTGCTTCTCCATTAGTTTCAGTTTTATCACCAGCTTTATTAGCAAAACCTTTTCCAGCTTCATTATCTGAGGCAACTTTTGCTCCGTATCCTGCCTTCTCTACAGCTTTAATAATATCATCACAACTTAAAATATTTTCATCATAGTCAGCTACCATACTGTTAGTCAGAAGATTAACACTTGCAACGGATACTCCATCTAATCCGTTCACAGCTTTCTCAACTCTTGACTGGCAGGCAGCACATGACATCCCGGTTATACTAAACTTGTCTTTCATAATATTCTCCAATCCGCAGGCATATTATGCCGGAGGATTCGCGAGCAAAATTTCAGATTTTGCTCTGCGATTAAGGCTAAATGTGGTGCCTGCAACACATTTAGCTGTGAGAAAAATAATCGTATCAACATTATTTTTCTCGCTATTCTCCATTTCTGAACGATTTTTGCAATATTATTTCGATATCTTACTTATTATTGCCATCATTTCATCAACTTTTGCATCTCTTTCTTCTTTTGTCTCTGCACAATTAATACAGCTCTTCAAATGTGCCGAAAGCACTTCCTTATTAGTTGTATTAAGTATTGCTGAAGCCGACATTAATTGTCTGGATATGTCTATACAATATCGGTCCTCTTCAACCATTTTAATAATTCCATCTATCTGCCCTCTTGCAGTTTTAAGAAGTCTCATTACTTTATCTCTGTCTGCCTGCATTTCTTCACCTCGTTTTCTATGCAATATTGTGTAATAATTTGTTTTATTAGCCTTACGATAAATGTTTGTTTTATACCCCCGGGGAGGGGTGTGTTGTATTATATATAATACATTTTATTTTATTTGTCAATTAACAAAAAGCATTATAAATGAATTTGATACAATAATTCCTGATAAATTGCTTTGAATTATCACATTTTCCACCTATAATGCTCTTTTTGATAATGTTTTTCAACTATATACTGTTTATCGTTTAATTATACTTATAACACCTATAACACAACTAATTAATGCAATAATACTTGCTGAATATGCATATATTTTGTTACTATCCGTTTCTTTCGAGAATTCTTTTCCTGCTAATATAAATGTACTTCCTATCAACATTGAAATTAAGCTCCATAAAAATATATTAATTCCATCAATTCCTAATTTTGCTATCGTATATATCGCATATAAAATAATTATGATTCCAACAAGCCACATAATAAATCCACAAAAATATAACACCAATGCGACAAATAAGACAAGAAGACTGTCATATATACCATTACCAACATGAAATTTTTTATTTATTTTCCAGGGCCAAAATACTACATTTATGACAAACAATATTTCCTGATACAATTTATGCTTTTTCTTCTGTTCATTTTGTTCGTTTTTCTTATTTTCTTCATTTTTTTTATTTACTTCATCATTTTTTTCTTTTTCCACTTTCATCAAAGCTCTATAATATGCTTCAGCCTGAATATCAATCATTTGTTCTTGTGATATATCATTACCAATATATCTAATAATCTGTTCCTTCTTTTTCTTATATATTCTTCTATTCATAACCATTATTCTCCTATAAAATACTTAAATATCTTTTTGCCTACATTCCATATGACAATTCAATATTCCGTTTGTTCTTCTGCAACCTTCATCACTTCATTTTTATGGTCACTATATTTCATAATATTTTGAAAATCCAAAATATTATCGTCTCGTCCCATATCATTATTATCTGTCCACAATTCACACTGCGTCATAACAGTCTGTACCGCATCGTCCATTCCTTCCGGTGGATATCTATGCTTTTTTAGAAGTCTTTTTATCATCATACGCATTCTTGCACGAGCCGAATCTCTCTTTTGCCAATCAATTGTACGATTCTTTCGAAGAGTATCCGCAAGTTCCTTAGTAATAGCTATAAGTTCCTCATTTTCGTAGAAATCTTTAATTGCCTGTGGCTTCGTAAGTGCATCATAAAAAGCCAGCTCATCTGCTGTTAGTCCAAGTTTATCTCCCTCTTTATGCGCTGCTGTAATCTGTTTTGCAAGATTCAACAATTCCTCTATTACCTGCTCATTTGTCAGCATACCATTAAGATATCGATTCATCGCTTCCTGTATAATTTCACTGAACTTTTCAGATTTGACAATATTAGTTCTTTTGTATATCTGCACCTGTTCCTCAATTAATTTCTTCAATAATTCTACCGCCAGATTCTTCTCTTTCATCTTAGATATCTCTTCAAGGAATTTAGAATCAAAAAGTGAAAAATTCTGTGAAACATCCGAAAACAAGTTAATTACTCCATCACTTCTAATACTGGCCTTCAACAATTCATTTATTCTGGCATTCATCTCTGGAAGTGATATTTTCTTGCCCTGCCCCTGATTCATAAGTCGCATCACAAGAACTCTTACGGCTTCAAAAAATGCAGCCTCTACACGCAGTGATTCTTCAACCATTGATGAACAAAGTGATAATGCCTGTCTTAAGAGTAATGCCTCTTTTAAAAACTCTGTTCTCTCATTCTCTTTATGAATATCAACTATAAAGTTAACACCACCACTAATTGTTCTTGAACGCTCTAAATCAGTCCCCGTTATAAATTTAGAATAATCATAGCCATGGAAAAAGTCCTGACAAATAGATAATTTTTCGATAAACTTTGGATATGCCACCTTTGCTACGTCTGTATCTCCGTAATTTTTCTTGTCTCTTGAAGTATAGTCATTCATAGCCTCTTTAAGTGCTGATGCGATACCTACATAATCAACAATAAGTCCTCCCTCTTTATCCTTGAACACTCTGTTAACCCTGGCAATTGCCTGCATAAGATTATATCCCTTCATAGGCTTATACACATACATTGTTGCAAGAGATGGAACATCAAATCCTGTAAGCCACATATCTACTACTATTGCTATCTTGAGAGGACTGTCATTATCTTTGAACTTCTTTGCCATCTCGTCCCTATGTTGCTTATTACCAATTATTTTTTTCCATTCTTCCTGATCTTTATTACTATCCGTCATAACAACACCAACTTTTTCAGTCCAATTTGGGCGTAATTCCAGAATCTTCTTATATATCTTCATAGCAATTGCTCGCGAATAAGCAACAATCATAGCCTTCCCTGTAAGAAGATTAGCTCTATTATTTTCATAATGTTCTAATATATCTTCTACAAGTGAATTAATTGTCTTATCATTACCAAGAATCGCTTCCATTTGACCTAATTGTTTCTTGCTTTTTTCTATAACCTCTGCATCTGCATTTTCAGCCATCAGATCATATTCAGCATCAATTAATTTAAGTGTAGTTTCATCAAGTTTTAACTTAATGACTCGGCTCTCATAATATACAGGTCTTGTAGCTCCATCCTCAACTGCCTGTGTCATATCATAAATATCTATGTAATCTCCAAATACTTCTCTTGTACTTCTATCTTTCATAGATATAGGGGTACCTGTAAATCCTACATATGTAGCATTAGGCAGGCAATTTCTAATAATTCTTGCCGTACCTGTAACTATTTTAGCCTCCTTATCCCCATCTTTATTCTCTACTATCTTAACTTTTTCCTTTAATCCATATTGACCACGATGTGCCTCATCCGCCATTACAATAATGTTACGCCTCTCAGATAATGGTTCTTCTGACTCCTCAAACTTCTGCATAGTAGTAAATATAATTCCGTTTGCCTGTCTTCCATCTAACCAATCCTTTAATCCTATATCACTCTTTAAAGAATTCACTCCTAATTTTCTGCAAGTAGCATGAACCGGTACCTGCCTTAAAAATGAACTGCATTTTGCAAACTGACTAAACAATTGATCATCTAAATCATTTCTATCCGTAATCACAACTATTGTTGGGCTGTCTAAAGCTTCCTGTAACAAATGTGCATAAAATACCATAGATAACGATTTTCCCGAACCCTGTGTATGCCAAAAAACTCCACCTTTGCCATCTGTAACGGTTGCCCTCTTTGCCATTTCTACTGCCTTTTTCACTGCAAAATACTGGTGATATCCCGCAAGTATCTTATGCTTCTTTAATCCCTCATCAGAAAAACAAATAAAATTTTTAATAATATCTAATAATCTTGTTTTATCGAACATACCTTCAAAGAATGTATCAAACTGAGCCGCCTGCGTATTCTCATAATTACCATCCTTCGTTTTCCACATCATAAATCGGTCCTCACCCGAAGTAATAGTACCTGCTTTAGATGTCAATTGATCACTTATCACACAGATACAATTATAAATAAACATAGACGGAATCTCATACATATAATTTCGTATCTGAGTATAAGCCTCCGATGCATCTGTTTCTTCTCTCGATGGTGATTTTAATTCAACGAGAACAATAGGAATTCCATTTACAAATAAAATTATATCCGGTCGCTTATTACTATTCTCAATAAATGTCCACTGATTGGCTACAATAAATGAATTATTATCCACATTTTTATAATCAACTATGTATGCAATTGAAGAACGTTGCTCACCCTCAACATTGTATCTAACCGGAATTCCATGTTGTATATATTCCATAAATGTTTCATTCTTCTGTACAAGATCACCGGCTTCGTAATTCTTTAGCTTATATAATGCATCTAAAATTGCCTCTTCCGGCAGCGACGGATTCAATCTATGTATATATTCAATAAGTACCTCATTATACAACGGACTATAGAAATCTCGTTCTATATCAGGTCCATATACATACTGATATCCCATACTCTGAAATAGTTCTATTATAGAATTTTCATATTTTGCCTCTGTAAATGTTGTGGACATATATATCACCTCACTAATCTTCCATATCTTTAATCAATTTATCAAAATCACTTTCATATAAAGAATCCTGAATTACTCTATATTTTTCAAATTCACTTTCTGCAAATTCTTTCGCTATAGCAGCAGTTACTTTACCTTTATCCTGTAACACCTCTGCGTCATTAAATCTTAAAAAGGCATCTAATTTTGATTTCCAATCTTCCATCGTCATTGGAATATGTCTCCGTGCCTGCCTGGTTGCATAATCAAGATACATTGTAACAATCTCGTTTATTTCTGCAAGCTCTCCCTTTTCCAAATAGTTCTTAGCAATTGATACATCCGTTTTTACGATTTTACCATCTGGAGCATTCTTCCAGGATATAAGTCCCATATGTTCCTTGTTGTGATTAGCTCTGGCAACTATTACCTCTGCCACTGTATTACCATGAACGGCATAATGCATTTTATTTTGTACTGTCGCATAAAAATCTTTTGTCACCTGTGAATTCTTATCATAATCGACTGCTGTTGCATATATATCTGTAATTTTCTGATAAAATCTTCGCTCACTTGCCCTAATTTCCTGAATTTCAGCAATCAGATGTTCAAAGTAATCCTCATCAAAAATCTGTCCATTTATCAATCTACTTTTATCTAGTACATAACCTTGTTTTGTAAATGTATCTAAAACTTTTGTTGCCCAAATTCTAAACTGAGTCGCTCTCTCAGAATTAATACGATATCCCACAGCAATAATAGCTGATAATGAATAAAACTTATATTGGTATCTTTTTCCGTTATCGGCAACTTGTGCAAAATTTGCACAAGTTGATTTCTCATCCAATTCTCTTTCTTTAAAAATGTTCTTTAAATGTTTCGTAACAACACTTCTGTCTACATTAAAAAATTGTGAAATAGCCTTTTGAGTCAGCCATACATCATTATCCTGTACTCTAACCTCTATTCCATCTTCTCCTGCATCACGAGTAAATACAAGAAAATCAACTGTACTGTTTCTTATTTGTAATTCTTTGCTCATAAAGGCTATCCTTTCTTAGTTTCATTTTTATTTGATTTATATGATACAAACAAAGTTCAAACAATAATTTAGAGCAGCAAGCTCAGGCGATTTATCAGCAAATGTTCATAGATAATGCACATTCTGATTGGACAAAAGGCACTTTGAGTGACATTACTGATATTACAATGGGGCAATCACCAAGTAGCAAGAGTTATAACGAGGACAAAAATGGTACAATTTTCTTTCAAGGTCGTGCGGAATTTGGATTTAGATTTCCGTCAGTTCGTTTATATACCACTGAACCTAAACGAATGGCACAGTCAAATGATACTTTGATGAGCGTTCGAGCACCAGTAGGCGACATAAATGTTGCACATACAGATTGTTGTATTGGGCGTGGACTTGCAGCCATTCATTCTAAATCCAACCATCAATCCTTTGTCCTTTACACAATGTTTTCGCTAAAAAAACAGTTAGATGTCTTTAATGGTGAGGGAACAGTTTTTGGTTCTATCAATCGTAATTCATTAAATGAGATGCCTATTCTTATACCACCCGATGAAAATTTGGATGAGTTTGAAAAGATTGTGGCTCCTATGGATTTAGCCATTCGCAATAATTACGATGAAATCTGCCGTTTACAGGATATTAGAGACAATTTGCTCCCTCGTTTGATGTCAGGTGAACTTGATATCTCCAACATCGACATCTAAGCCGCTAAATTATTGTTTATTCTCTGATTGTTCTCAACTTTATCATCAATATCAGCTAATATTTTTGCTATACAATGTTGCGTTTCAATATCTGGTATAGCAACCTCAATATTTGCGAAAGTATCCCTTGTAATCGTATCGAACACTGAACCGTGAGTTATTGTTTTAATCTTTCTCACACTGTTTTTTATCAAGTAATACAAGAAGATACTATCAATGCCTTCTTTAGCTCTTATTCCATAACAGGACTGATTAAAAGCCATTGGAAATGGTATCATAGCCAGTTCTCCAACAGTTCCTCTAGCAGAAATAATGATGTCATCTTTTTTAAGTAATTTTGTTGAGCTATTATTAAGTCCTTCTTCTGTAATAGTTTTTTCTGTAGAATAAACATATCGGTTCTCATTGTTAAAATCTTTAACTGACAACCAGTTAATATTTCCGCCCCAATACTCTGCTTTAGATGTTTTGGGAGTACCACCACCGATTAGTTCTACTATATCCATCAGTGAAGTTCTCAACCATTCAGCCATAATCCTATATCCTTTCTTTATCCAATATATTTTCGATGAGCAATCTTAACATTGCTCTGTTTTACCATTGCATACTGCAAGGTTGTATCTATTTTTCTATGCCCCAAAAGCTGTTGAAGTTGCTCTATCGGCATTCCTTTATCTATTGCCATAGTTGCAAGAGTACGCCTAAATTTATGGGGATGTACTTTATGCAGTCCTAATTGTTTTCCAAATTCTCTAAGCCTTGTTTCTATTCCACCTATTTGTAATCTTTCATATGGTGCTTTAAGCGATACAAACAAAGCCTCGTTATTATCTTTTCTGCTGTTTAGATAATTCTGCAAATGTATCTTTGTCCTTGCATCAAAATAAACAACTCTTTCTTTGCTACCTTTACCAAACACGATACATTCTCTTTCATTAAAATCTATATCATTTCTATTAAGTAATACCATTTCACCGACACGCATACCTGTCGAGGCTAGCATATCTATCATAGCCAAATCTCTTAGTTCGGTACAATTATCTCTCATCAATTCTAATGCTTCATCCGAATAGGTTTCTTTAATATTCGTTCCCGTCTTAACCTTATGTATTCGCCTTACAGGATTTTTTAATATATAATCTTCATCCTCAAGCCAAGAAAAAAAACTTGAAAGAATTCGTCGAATATTATCTATTGTAACTTTGCTCAATCCATTCTTTTGTTGATATTCCGTAAGGTATCCTCTAATATCATCGGTTACAATGTACTTAACATTTTTATCAAGCGATATTAACATTGCTATAATTGTTGATTTGTAATATTTAAGTGACTTATCTGAACAGCCTTCTATTCGCTTTGCGGATAAGAAAAGTTCCACAAAATCCTGCTCTGATTCTTTCGCCTTATCTGTATCTTCTATTACCTCATAATTTACAAGTGTATGTTGTAATACCTCTTGTAATCGTTTACTCTGTGCATTGTTCAAATAAGGTAACATTCCTTGAACAATATCTGTAATCAAATTTTGTTTCATAGTCAATTCTCCTTTGAAATTATTTTAGAGAACGACTTGCAACGGCAGTTCTTTTATATCTCCTGCCGTTGGTGGAGTATACATTTATAAATCTTCAGCCTTGTATATAGAATAACCCTCATAATAATAACTATAGTCTATTCCTTTCATATACACTTCTCTATCATTAATCTTATCTGTCAGTGCTTGTTTTAGAATATATTTTATTTCAATATCTTTTATCGGACTTCTTTCCATTGCCATCAGATAATCTTCTTTATCAACAGCACTCCAATCAACTACCATATTCAATTCCTTTTTTAGAATTAAATCAAGCCATATTCTGGTACTTCGTCCATTACCCTCTCTGAATGGATGTGCTATATTCATCTCGACATACTTCTCAACAATTTCATCAAATGTTGACTGTGGCATCTTCTCAACATTTTCAAGAACAGCCTGTAAATACATCACTGGTGCAAATCTAAAATTACCTTTTGCAATGTTTACAGTTCTAACTTCACCTGCAAAATCATATATCTCATCAAATAAATACTTATGAATTGCTGCAAGCATCTTAACTGTTCCAACTTCATAATCATCTAAATATCCATTTTCAAATAATTCAACAGCTTTTTTCTTGCTTATTTTTTCTTCCATTCTTGCAAGTTCTGTTGAATCGGTAATGTTAAGTTTATTATCTAAAGCCATACTTTTCTCCTTTCCGAATACGAATTAGCATATTCTGTTTATTATATATAACAAAGTGCAAACAATAATTTATCGCCTCATCTGTGCGTAGCACAGATAGCTGCAACGCAGCGTAGACAGATACCGAGAACGGACGGATGCTTGCATACGGACGGTGAGGTGTCTGCCAGAGGTGGTAACGAGGAAACTGCGGAGCAGTTTACGAGTCTATTAGCGGCTTAAAGGTCGATGTCGGAGACATCAAGTTCACCGGACATAAGTTTTGGCAGAAGTGTATCACGAGTATTGGCAAGAATCTTGGATTCTTTTGTGTTTTCCTGCATTGTACTATACATTGGCGAAACTATATTCTCGAACTTTTCTAATGTTTTTTCGTCAGGAATATATAGTTGCATTGCGTTAAGAATATTGGTTGTCATGCTCGGTACAGCAGAGCCAGCATTCATTGAAGCCAGATCTTTGCTTTTTACAAAGTGGTACACAAATTTTGCAATATTAGGATGTAGCATCTCGGTATAGAACATGGTGTCTACCGACCAGAACGCTTCATTGACATAAATGACATTGTTGAGCGTTCCTTTACGGGGAATTAGAACAGATTCGCCAGTATGGAGAGGCTTTTCTACATATCGGATTATTCCGCCTGATCCATATACTGGATAATTTCCGTCAGCCAGTTTTTTATGATCTTTTCCATATTTAACTGAGATTAGGTCAGACAACTGCCCTGTGCTCCAACTTTCTTGTCGGTGCTCAATAAACATACGGCTGTAAATTGCCTGAGCTTGCTGCTCTAAATTATTGTTTATGCTCTTGTTTAGTTTAATCTTATTATTGATTGCGTCCAATATCCCGACAATCTTATCCTGCACTCTCAATTCAGGCATAGGGAAATCGAGATCTACGAAATCTTTTTGATAAAGATGAGGAATAACACTTCCTTCTGTTCTCATAATAATAAAATTCTTGAAATACTTCGAGTTGAAAAAGTGATATATAAATCTAGTGTTGATTATTTCTGGCATCTGATTTCTTATGACAAAGATACCCGATGCAACAGTTGTCGGTGTATCCAATGAATCAACATAGCCGATTTTTCCGATAGTACCATCTTTTGAAATCAGAATATCATCTTGCTGAAGCATAATTTCTGGCGACTCATCATAGCGTTCCTTTGAAATGTAACCAGCCTTATTCCAGTCGATTCCATTTTCGGTCAAAGATTCACCATTGACAATGCGAAATCCACTTTTTTCAAGATATTCTTTTTTCTTTAGCCCCTTCCAACCAATTCTTCCCTTAATATAAAGATATTCACCGAGTTTAACTGTGTTAAATTTCATACCCAATTGCCCCCAATTTCTTTCTTATTTCATCTTCCAATTCATGAGACTTTTTAAACATATCTGACAATTCAGATGTAAGTCGTGTCATTTTCTCTTCAAATGGTTCACCATCATCTTCCTGTTCTTCAATACCAACATAACGTCCTGGTGTAAGTATATAATCTTGTTTTGCAATATCTTCAATTGTCGCAATCGCACTAAATCCTTTTTTCTCCTCAAGTGTTCCATTCTGGAATGCCTCAAATGTATCCGCAAGCAACTTTATATCATTATCTTCAGGATTAACTGTTCCATCTGACAAATCTCTATGCTTTCTATCTACCATATGCCCCATCTTACGAGCATCTATAAATAATGTTTTACCTTTTTGCTTCTTATTATTTGTAATAAACCATAAAGTAACTGGAATCGTTACACTATAAAAAAGCTGTGTAGGCATTGCTATTATTCCCTCTATCTTATCGTCTTCAATTATCTTCTTACGTATTTCGCCCTCACCACTTGTCTGTGTTGATAATGCACCATTAGCAAGTACCAAACCAATTTTACCATTTGGTGCAAGATGATGAATCATATGCTGAATCCAAGCATAGTTAGCATTACCTGCTGGCGGTAATCCATATTTCCAACGTGGATCATCAACTAATCTCTCCTGATTCCATGGATGATAATTAAAAGGTGGATTGGCAAGTATAAAATCAGCCTTTAATGTCTTATGCCAATCATTTGTAAATGTATCCGCCTGATAAGGTCCAAAATTTGCATCTATACCTCTTATAGCCATATTCATTTTTGCCATTTTCCAGGTATCAGCATTTGCTTCCTGTCCATATACAGATATGGCTCCTCTTTTTCCATTGTGTGCCTGAATAAACTTTGCACTCTGCACAAACATACCACCCGAACCACAGCAAGGATCATATACTCTGCAATTCTCAAATGGCTTTAATATTTCAACCAATGTCTTTACAATACTTGAAGGTGTATAGAATTCTCCTCCACTCGCACCCTCTTTTTCCGCAAACTGTGCAATACAATATTCATATGTCCTTCCCAATAAATCCTCATTTGCTTCTGTATCAGACATATCAATACTGTTAGTAAATATATCAACAACATCACCTAATACTCTTTTATCCAAGTCTGGACTTGCATAATTCTTAGGAAGTACATCTTTAAGTGTTTTATTATCTGCTTCAATTGCCTTCATTGCATTATCAAGAACTATCCCTATCTCTTCTTTATGTGCAGCCTTTGCAATCGTTGACCATCTTGCCTCTTCCGGAACGAAAAATACATTTTCCATTGTATACGCATCTATATCATCCTCAAAGCCATCACCCTCATCAACTAATTCTTTATATCTTTTATCAAAAGCTGCTGATATATACCTTAAGAAAATTAACCCAATAATCACTTTTCTATATTCTGCTGCCGGAATGTGGCCCCATAACACACAAGCTGCATCCCATATTTCTTTCTCAAATCCTATATTTGTATTATTCTTATCTGCCACGCCAGTTCCTCACTTTCACTTATTCACACATATTCTTTTCTCCTGTCATCACTTTAAACAGTTTTCTTATCATAAACATAATTATATCATCTGATTTGCATACTTACAATTACAACTTTCGGGTTCCGGTAAGTTTAAAATTTCAAAATTTCATCTTCCAACAGAATACGATTGCAAAGTAAATTACTTATTTATTTTGTAAGAGCAAATATCCCTCTTCGATACTCTGAACTACTTATTTGACATTTACTATTAAATAAAATTAAAAGCCTCACAAAGCCAATTGATTCTGACTCTATGAAGCTTTTAATAATATATTTTCTTATACCATTCTACTTTATCTTAGTATGCCTTACCCCAGTATACCATTGCTTTTGCAGGTTTACCACAACATACACATACATCTGATAAATGCTCCTGATTAAATGGCATACATCTTGATGTAGCTGTTGTCTCTTCTTTTATCTTATCTTCACATTCCTGATTACCACACCACATTGCTTTAATAAAGCCTGGCTTATTAGCAACTGCATCTTTAAATTCTTCATAATTTGTAGCTACAGATGTATGGTTATCTCTGTGAACTCTTGCTCTTTCAAGCATTTCCTTCTGCATTGTCTCTAAGATTTCTCCGACTTTATCGTTCAATTCATCAATTGAAACTGTAATCTTTTCGCTTGTATCTCTTCTGACAATTATTGCCTGATTAGCTTCAATATCTCTAGGTCCCATTTCGATTCTTACAGGAATACCTCTCATTTCCTGTTCTGAGAACTTCCATCCCGGACTCTTATCGCTGTCATCTACTTTTACTCTGAAGTTAGAAAGCATATTTTTAACTTCGTATGCCTTGTCTAACACGCCCTCTTTTTTCTGCATAATTGGAATAATTGCAACCTGTGTTGGTGCTACCTTTGGTGGAAGTACAAGACCTCTGTTATCGCCATGAACCATTATAACCGCACCGATAAGTCTTGTTGTCATTCCCCATGATGTCTGATGAACATATTTCAATTTATTATCTTTGTCTGTAAACTGTATACCAAATGCTTTAGCAAAGCCATCGCCAAAGTTGTGGCTTGTACCTGACTGAAGTGCTTTACCATCATGCATAAGTGCTTCAATTGTATATGTTGCTTCTGCACCTGCGAATTTCTCTTTATCTGTTTTACGTCCTCTTACAACAGGAATCGCTAATACTTCTTCGCAGAAATCCGCATACAAATTAAGCATCTGCTGTGTTCTTTCTTCTGCTTCTTCTGCTGTTGCATGGGCTGTGTGTCCCTCCTGCCATAAGAATTCTCTTGAACGCAAGAATGGTCTTGTCTCTTTCTCCCATCTTACTACTGAACACCATTGATTATATACCTTTGGTAAATCTCTGTATGACTGAATTTCATCTTTATAGAAATCACAGAATAATGTTTCTGATGTTGGACGAACGCAAAGTCTTTCCTGTAACTTATTTAAACCGCCCATTGTTACCCATGCTACTTCAGGTGCAAAACCTTCTACATGGTCTTTTTCTCTCTCTAAAAGACTTTCAGGAATAAACATTGGCATATATACATTTTCTACGCCTGTCTCTTTAAATCTTCTATCTAATTCATGCTGGATATTTTCCCATATTGCATATCCTGCCGGTTTAAAAATCATACAGCCTTTAACACTTGAATATCCCATAAGTTCTGCTTTTTTAACTACATCAGTATACCACTGTGCGAAATCATCTTCCATAGCTGTAATTGCTTCTACTAATTTCTTATCGTTTGCCATTTTATCCTCTTTTCTGTTTAATATAGAACCGGTAGTTACACTGATTATTCTTAAATGTCTAAAACTAATTCCTTATAAATGAATATAATCTTGCAATGTTTTGTGATATTTTTGCGATACTTCTTGTATTACTTTTATAGCGTTTTATCCGACATTTTCTTATACAATAATAATGCCCCAAGCTATATATAATCATATCTAGCTTAGGGCGAATAATCATATCCGTGTTACCACCTAAATTCAGTAAACTGCACTCATTATCTTCCTTTTAACGGTGGACCTCCGTTGAAGCCTACTTGCAAACAAAATGCTTTCGGTTCAAAGCTCTGAGACTGGTTCACTATTACTCCGATAAAGACTTGCACCATACGTCTTCTCTCTGAAATCTTCATAATAACTACTATCTCTCTTCATAGCCTTTGCTATATTAATTAATCTCTATAAAGGTATCATAGAGATTGGTTAAAGTCAAGATTTTTCATATCTAATTACATAATTAATCAGGTGATTTATTCATGTATTCTTCTGACAATTCTATATACTATATCTGATTCGTTTGTTAACGGCTCTCGCTGTGCAAAGAATATAATTCCATCTGTAGGTGCCTTAATCTGTTCTTTGACTTCTCCCTCAAATGGATCTATAATTTCCGCTACGACTTCCCCATAATGAACTTCCTTGCCGATTTTCTTTAATTTTCTTAAGAAGCCGCCACTTCCCGAATAAATATTGGTAAGTGAATCTTCATCTATAACATGGCTTATATATCCGCTAAGGCTGTCGTATCTGATTATTCCCATTCTTGTAAGAAAACGAAGAACCGCTGATACTGATTGTTTAGCCTTTTCTTCATTAATTGTCTCATTGTATCCTGAATATACTGAAAATGCTGCTGTCATCTCATTCTGCCAGTTATAATTCAAAGTTGTAGTATCAATTGGCTGTGGTTTTCTTACAACCACAAATGGTAATCCGAACAGATTAGCAAGTGAGGTATTCTGATAACCTGTCTCCATCATTCTTATATGTGGTATAAATTCGCCGTCCGCATAAAATGACGGAAACTGTATTCCAAATGTATAATTCTTCACATATTCCATAATCTGTCTGGCAATTCTCTCATTTGTCTTACCAAATTCTCTGCCCGGATATGCTCTGTTAATGTCCTCGTCCTCCACGCCCCAGAATTTTCTTCCAGTATTTAACGCATATGGATTAACTGTTGGTATAACAAGCACTGATTTATTTGCACAGATATTTCCGTTATGCTCAAGTCCTTTTAATGTTTTCACAATCTGCGAACATATATAAGTCTGCTGAATCTCTGTACCTCGCATTGAACCAATAATACATGCTGATTCTTCACCTTTTCCAAATAAATATCCATTAACTACCATATCATCTCTGTATGGCGATTTTATTCTGCATATTTCTACCTTATTCATTGCTATCCTCATTTCTGAGCAATTTATTTGCGATAAGGCAGTCAGAAATTCGTAAAGGCGATTTCTGACTTGCCATATAGGCTATTTGCCTTCGCTCTAAAGCAAATAGCTGTGCGAATGGATTGGCACATCAGTGCGATTCTTTCGCACTACCCTCCTAATTAATCCCCACATATAAGTATTCGTGCCAGCAAAGCACCCTCATACACCATCGGAAATTCTCTTATGGTAAATAAAATGCCATCATGATTAGCCCTGACTTCCTGAAGCACTTCATTTTTCATAACATCGACTATTCTACCTATAAGCTGTCCCTCTTTCAATTCTGCAAAGTCACTGATTTCCGAAATAAATAATCCAGACTTATCAGCTCTTATGAATTCCACACCATCATCATTGCAGACCGGAGCCTCTGATACATTGTATTTTTCTCCACTCCAGATTTCAAATTCCGACATCACATTGAATATTCCCTCGACAATCTTATCTCCATCAGCTTTATTGATTGAGTTACCTATGCCACATTCTACCGCAAATGCAGGAACCCCCATACAATTTAAGCTATGTGTAAGTGTCGAATCTGACACAGTGGGATTTGGATTAATCCATATTACATTTGCATTTATAAGTCTTGCATATGGTAAAACTTTATCCGCAAAATCCTCATTTAATCGGACCTGCAAGCTTTCTCTTGAGAAGATGTCACTTCCATGGACATCGATACATATTGAAGAACCCAGGACATTTTCCGTTAATGCAAATGCAATTCTCTCCATCATTCTTCCGTTTGCCGAACCTGGAAATATATGGTTCATATCAAGTCGCTCTTTTGGTATTGTATGGATTGCATTGTCTAAACCTAACATATTTACAGCCGGGTAAATGTCTACTATCCCTTTAAGACAATCTCTATTCTCCTCTATTCTCTTAATGAGTTCATAGCAGATATACTGTCCCTCCATCTCATCTCCATGAATTCCTGTTACAATGGAAATTCTTTTTAGATTCTTCTTCTCTAATTCACTATTACTTAACTCTTTATATTCTTCAGGCACTAATCTGTTTCTTACAAGCTTTAATCTCTCTCCTACCGGTAATTCCAGACTAAATATATTCTCATACATATCTATCATTCTCTTTCTAAATCAAACTAATCTACCACAAAAAAGGAAAGCCTATTCTCCATCCCGTAGAGCATACTAAGCTTTCCTGTAGTGCGGATGACAGGAATCGAACCTGCACGGTCTCCCACTAGATCCTAAGTCTAGCGCGTCTGCCAGTTCCGCCACATCCGCATTTCACGTTTAACGCGCTTTAATATGATACCATTCATATATTATTTTGTCAATCAGATTTTATTCACATTTATCTCACATTTATTTATTTATTATTGCAAAATATATTTTTACCTTTATAATATACATATATTAATGTTTTAAGAAATGAGGTTTAAAATGAGCTTATCTAATCCTAAGCATAAATTGCAACTTTCAACCACACAAATGATTGCCCTCGGATTTCTGCTTACAGTTGTCGGAGGTTCTTTATTACTAATGCTGCCGGTTTCATCAGCTGACGGCACCTACACACCTTTTGTCGATGCACTTTTTACATCTACCACATCAGTATGTGTGACTGGTCTGGTCGTTGTAAATACATTCGAACACTGGAGTCTTTTTGGACAAATTGTTATATTATTTCTTATACAATGCGGCGGACTCGGCATCATTACATTTACAACTTCTCTTATGTTGCTTTTACACAAAAAGGTAACTTTAAAGGGTCGTATGCTGCTGCAGGATGCATTTAACCTGGATTCGCTATCCGGACTTGTCAGATTTACACACAAAGTTCTTATCGGAACATTTACAATTGAATTTATTGGAGCATTTTTCTATTCATTTACATTTATTCCTGATTTCGGACTGGCTAAAGGCATATGGATATCTGTATTTACCTCAATTTCTGCATTCTGTAATGCAGGTATTGACTTAATCGGGCCATCCAGTCTTGCCGGATATGCAACAAATGTTAACGTAAATCTTACGACAATGTTTCTTATTACAATGGGAGGACTTGGTTTTATCGTGTGGTTTGACATCTTAAAGAATATACGTGCCATAAGAAATAAAGAAATGCCACATACTGCCTTCTTTAACAGACTGTGTCTGCATACTAAAATAGTTCTGACAGTCAGTATTTCGCTTATTATAATCGGTGCAGTCATTGTATTTGCTTTCGAATATAATAATCCTGCTACCATAGGAAATATGTCTGTTCCTCATAAAATTCTTGCATCATTTTTCCAGTCCGTTACCACAAGAACGGCAGGGTTCTTTACATTTTCACAGAAGGGTATGCGTGATGCAACTACATTGTTCTGTCTGATTCTTATGTTTATCGGTGGTTCTCCGGTTGGAACGGCAGGTGGTGTCAAGACTACTACGCTTGCGCTTATCATTATTGCTGCAATGTCGGCTGTAAAAGGCAGCGAATACGGAACAGCCTATGGCAGACGTATCCCAAACAGAACTATGAGAAAGGCTTTAGCTGTTGTCTTAGCAAGTTTATGTTTCTTATTTACGAGTATAATAATATTATCGACTTATACAGGTGGCGATTTACTTGACATTGTGTTTGAATCGACAAGCGCAATTGGAACCGTAGGACTTACAAGAGATTATACTGCCACACTTGATTTATCAGGTAAAGTCATTATAATCATATGTATGTATGCCGGCAGACTCGGTCCAATGACTCTGCCTATCATATTCAGTTCAAGAAAAAGTAAATATGGTCTGGCAATGTTCCCTCGTGAGGATATTACTGTTGGATAATTATATAAAATAAATGAATGTAGAGAAATGAGGATTAGTATGAAAAAGAAAACTTTTGCAGTATTTGGCTTAGGAAAATTTGGAGAAAGTGTTGCACGTGAGCTCGCACAAATCGGTGCTGAAGTCCTTGCTATTGATATAGACGAAGAAAAAGTTCATGAAATTGCACCATATGTTACACGTGCAATGAAGGTTGATGTATGTGATAAGGAGACTATGGAGTCTCTTGGTCTTTCTAATATGGACGGTGTAATTATCTCTATTACAGGTAATCTTGATGCAAGTATTATGGCAACAATTCTTTGTAAAGAGGCCGGTGTTCCTTATATTATGGCAAAATCTGGTGAAGAAATTCACTCAACAATACTTAAAAAGGTCGGTGCTGATAAGGTAATTATTCCCGAGAAGGAATCAGGACTTCGTGTTGCAAGAAGCCTTATTTCCGGTAACTTCAAGGAATTTATTGAATTATCAAATACGATACGAATGATAGAAATTGCAGCAAGAGAGGACTGGATAGGCAAAACTTTACGTGAACTTAATCTCCGTAAGCGCTTAAATATCAATGTTATAGGTATTCGTGACAATAACGAGATTGTTATGAATCTAGACCCTGATATTCCAATTAAAAAGGAATATTCATTTATAGTTGTATTAGACAAACGTGATTTACCAAAACTTATGAAATCATAGTTATTTAGCCATACACTCAGACCGATGTGTATGGCTAAAATACATAGAATCCCATAACCCCACATACAATTCCCATTACCAAACCCCCGATTACATCACGTATATAGTGAACACCTGCTACCGGTCTTATAACCGCAATAGCAACACTTATTAACATCATAATAATACCCAGCTGCACATTAACATACATTGATGCCATTGCAATAATAGTTGCTGATAATACATGTCTGCTTGGAAATGATTGTCCTTTTTTATCTTTCTTTATTAATGGTGTAATATTCATTGCCTCATAAGGTCGTTTTTCATTAACTACTTTACGTGCAGCTGTACATATTCCAAATGTAATTAATGGAACAATAATTACTCTGATTATTTCTTCCATTTTATCTTTACCCTGAAATATTTCAAATATTACCAGGACTGCATATTCAACCATTGTAACTGTTGGCAGACCTTTATATAATATGTTCAATATTTTCATTCTCTTTTCGTTGTCACGAAACCAATTGCTTATTTTAGCATATCTTTCTTCATTCAATTCTATTACCTCGGCGAAAACTTTTTACATAATTACAAATACTTTCTCATCATTATATCATAGGTAAATAAAACTTTAAAGAAATTGCTTTTACAGTACATACATATATATGCATAAGAAATGAAGTATACTTCCGCCCAATACAAAGAAGTGCCAGATTGAATGCATATATCTCACTTTACTTCCAATTCCATATATAACTGCACCGATTGTATATGAGATTCCACCTGCAACTAATAATTCAATACCTTTACCAGGAACTGCTCTTATAAGTGGCTTAAACGCAAATATAATTGCCCAGCCCATTGCAAGATAACATATCATCGATATTACCTTGAACTTCTCCATATCAATAGCATTAAGAATGATACCGATTACGGCTGCTGCCCATATAACTCCAAATAATATCCAGCCAACACTATCTCTTAATGATACAAGTGTAAATGGTGTATATGTTCCTGCTATTAATAAGAAAATCGTACAATGGTCAAATATTCTCATTACTCTCTTAGCATTATTAGGCTTTAATGCATGGTAAATGCATGACATACTATATAAAATAATCAATGATATTCCGAATACCCAGCTGCTTGCCACGCCCCACATATTCTGGTGTCTATATGCCAATGAGACACACAGGCATAATGCTACAATTCCTAGTCCTGCACCTACTCCATGGGAAATAGAGCTTATCAATTCTTCACCTAATGTATACTTAGGTATAGCAATCTTCTGTTCCAGATAACTTTTCTTTTTAGTAATTCCACAATCCATGTGTAACCCTCCATTCTATTTTAAAACACAAATAACTGTATAATGTAGTTTTCATAACTACATTATACAGTTATTGCACTCGTTGTCAAGAGGTTTATATTACTAAATTGTATTTCTTTTGTTAATTAATTCTACTATTTCCCTGCTTGCCTCATCATATGAGTTAAAATATATTCCATTTAATCCGTTGTCTGCTGCTGCTTTGATATTTGCCTGTCTGTCATCAACAAATATACATGCATCAGGCTCTAAATTATATTTATTAATAAGCTTTTTATAAATCTCTGAATCAGGCTTAGAACATTTTTCTTCGAAAGACAGAATTCCTCCGTCCATATCAGATATGAAATTAAGTTCTTCCTCACAGTCATTATATAAAGTCTTACTAATATTTGATAAGTACAAAACTCTGATATTTTGCTCTTTCAGACTCTCTATCCATTCATCGGTATATTCAAAGCGTCTTACGATACCTTTCATATCAGAGAATACTTTTCTGACTGCATCTTCTAACTCCGGATATCTTTCTATATATTTATTTATGACTTCAGTTTCTGTCATAATTCCTTTATCATATTCATTCCAGATATCATTTTCTATAATGGCATTGAATATTTCATCTCTTTCTTCTCCATCATACCCGATAGATTTAAGATATTGCATAGGAACAAATTTAGCTAATACATTACCAATATCAAATATAACCGTATTAATTTCAGACCTTTCGACTTCTTTTTTTCGGCTTAATTTATATTTAACAGCTTCTAATACATTACTAAACAATTTCTTTATATTCTCAGAATTTCTTTTTAATAATTTAATCAATTTAATAACAACATATACTATACATATGACAGCAATAATTATTTCTGTAAGTAATGCATATACACACATGTCTTCTCGGCCTCTTGCAACATTTTCCCAATACGGATATATAACTCCGTTCGTTTTCATTGAACGTTTTCCATAATTTTTCAATAATTTGACAAGAGATGTTACCGAATATCTGTCATCTGTCTTGACAATATCTCTATTATCTGCTGATAAATTAATTCCTTTTTTAACAATCTTATATGCATAATTCTTAGTCAAATCAGGTAATATCACTTCATAATCCGTTATATAAGTCTCTTCTCCACCTGTATTAAGCAAATTATATGAAACATATACAGTAGGCTTGTTATTACCAGCTTCCTTATTAAGTCTGCCTTCATCTCTTTTAATAACGCCTGAAATTATATATTCTTTGCCATTAATCTCTACAGTCATACCTTGTATGTCCGTACTTCCAAATAATCGCCATGCCGTATCTTCGTCAAGCACTATCAAATCATCCATAAGATTATCAGGTGTAAAGTATGAACCGTTAACTAATTCTAACGGATGAAAGAAGAAGAAATCTCCTCCCACTCCAATAGCCGATACTTCAACATTAACATCATCTCTGCTTATGGTTAACTGTCCTTTGGCACTGTAACTGTCAATCCATGTATTATAACCTGATTTATTAGTAAGTGCATTACTCTCTGTAAGGGTATTCTTCATATTTTCTTCGAACTCCATTACATTATTAAGAGTGAACTTTGCATCTTCTGACATAAATACACTTATATGTGCAGATTTGCCTGAACTGTCCCATCTGAGTGCAGCATTATGCGATACATCATTATTTTTCTGATAATTAATAATAAGGACCGGAATTATTAGAAGTATAACAGCAACTGCATATTTTATTATTCTTTTAATAAAATCTTTCATAATCAGTCTCCATTTCAAGGTCGCTTATGCGCCTGGGTTAGTCTGCCAGTCTTATAAGATCACCTGCTTTAATTAATTTGCTTGAGGTTGTAATAACATATTCGCCACCCTCTAAAGCACCCTTTACGGCAGATTTAGAATCATCAGTCACTAATACTTCTACATTTATACGTTTTGCAACATATCTGTTTCCTAATGGACTGCTTTTCTCTTTAACAACTAAGATAAATTTACCGTTATTATCTTCTCTTATCGAACTGTTAGGTACTACATAATCATATGTTGCACTCTTATCACCTAATGAAACTGTCATGGTTGAACCGGCTTCCACATCTCCCTCTATATTCAGAACTAATAACTTCTGTTTACCCGGTGCTGCCGGGTCGTTCTTTATAGTTGTAAGTGTTGCCTTAACATCTCCATAATACCATGAATTAGATATTGTAGCCTCATCACCTATTTTAACCTTTTTAACCTGGTCTTTTGTTACTGAAATAGTTAATGAATAGCCATTATCTTTATTCTGAATTGTAATAAATGGTGTATCAGGAGAAATTGTATCTCCATTCTTAATATCAACTGTAAGAATTATTCCATCTACTGTTGACTTGATTTCATTTCCTACAGAATTCTGTTTTAACTTCTCAATATTCTGTTCTGCTGTCTTAATAGCTTCATACTGTGAACGTAAATCATTAACTGTATTAATGTCTGCTAAATAATTCGTATGCTCTTTTGTAACAGTTTCTAATTCTTTCTGTGCTGCCTCCAGGCTCTGATTGAGCTTGTCAATTTCAGGATTAGATGAATTATTAGAATTATCATCCATACCCATGTCATCTGCTCCATCACCTGCTGCATTATCTGTGCTTGTCTGACCACTTGCGGCATTTAACTTATTTATCTGTTCCTGTATATTGTTAACTTTATCCTGTGCTGCTTTTACTTTAGCTGATATTGCAGCAAGTGTGGCTCTGTTCTCCTCATAATAATCCTTACCACTTTCAGCCTTATTTACTAAAGACTGATCTGTTTCATTAACTAAAATGCTGTTTCTATATGCTGTTTTAAGATTATCTAATTCAGCCTGCGCTGTAGTTATCTCTGAACTGTCGCCACCTTTTAACTTCACTAACACATCATCTTTCTTAACAGTGTCGCCTGCCTTGACAAGTACTTCTTCAACTTCTCTGCTCTCACTAATAGCTACTTCTTTTGCCTCACCGGATTCAATTGTTCCGGTTCCTCTTATCTTTGATGATACTGAATCTGACTCAATTGCCTGAGTTGCTACCTGAGGAAGTGAATGATTCATAATTGTATTTGAAAAGAAAGTAAGTAATAATAGAACTACAAAGAAAACTATCGCAAATCTTTTTACCCACTTTTTTCTTGCTATGTGTTGTTTTTCTTCCATTTCTACCTCCACGTTTACCTATATAGCGATTTAATAACCAATCTTTGTACTTATTCTTGTTCTACCTGAATTTCGCACTAACCTTTAATACCACTTTGCGATGTTATACCATCTACGAGATATTCCTCACCATATAAGAATACCAGCAGACTTGGTATCATATAAATTACCGCTACCGCAAATGCAAGACCGATTTCACCAGAATTGATTCTTGACAGGAATATGGATAATGGATATTTGTCCTGACTTTTTAACAAAATAAGTGGTTGTTCCACCATATTCCAATAATCTATAAATACAAGTATTCCAACTGAAAATAATGCACTTTTACATAATGGCATACATATTCGCCTGAATATCTGCCATTCTCCTGCTCCATCCATCTTAGCAGCTTCGATAATTGCCGGTGAAATTCGTCTCATATATTTAGTCAGCAGGTATACGCTGAATGGTGAGAAAAATCCCGGCAGCAGAATTGCCCATTTGGTATAAAGTATATGTAACCATTTCGATACCAGGAAATTCGGTACTAATGTAACCTGATATGGCATAAGCATCATAATAACATATACAAAGAATACAATTTCTTTCTTCTTACCTCTGAAACGTGTAAAACCATATGCTGTTAAAGATGCAATTAACAATTGTACAATAACTATCGGTACAACATATAATACTGAATTCCAGAATTTAATAAGATAATCCGGACTCTTGAATAATACCGTTATATACTGGCTGAATGATACTTTATCAGGTATAAATTTCAGATTAACCTTTTCTGATATAAACTTATGTGAACCATTATTGCTTGTATCGAATACCTTCCCATAATTAGCTGTAATCTCAGTTTCATTCATAAATGAATTACATATGGTAAGTACAATCGGAATTACGAAAAAGATTACAAATATTAATGCAACTAATGTCTTTGTTCCAATCTTAGTAATTCTTTTAATCGATTTTTTCTTCATTATTCTTCCACATCCTTTCCGTATCTATTTTCTACTACAAAAAGAATGCCTATGATAATTACCATTACATCAAACATAATAACTGCCGCTGCCGATAATTTCTGGTAATCTAATGAAGCAAACGTATTGTTCATAAAATGCTGAAGCATATACAGACTCTCATACGGATAATCACCCGTCAGAAGATAGACTTCCCTGAACACCTTAAACGAATTGATTACTGATAGAACTGTTACGAACATTATCGTTGGTGATAAATATCTTAATTTAACTTTCCAGAACAACTGCCAGTTTGATGAACTGTCTAATCTTGCAACCTCCATAATCTCTTTAGGAATACTTGAGTATGCCGCCATAAACAATATCATATTATATCCGAGATTCTTCCATAGAAATAATATGACTATTACAACCGGAGCATATTTTGATTTGAACCAGTCTATTTTATCTACGCCAAATATTCTGATAAAATCATTTACAACACCATTATAATGGAATAATACCTGAAAAATAAGCACTACAGATGCCACTGGAACCATTAACGGTGTTAAAAATAATGTTCTGAACTGACTTTTAAATGGTATATTTTCCATCATCAGCGATGCCAGCAGCATCGATAAGATGACTGCTAACGGCACTGCTATAAATGTGAATCTCATCGTATTAAATGCGGCTTTTTTGAAAGCCTCATTCTCCAAAACATTAATGAAATTATCAAAAAATACAAATTTTTTACTAACAATATTATCTATCATTGAATAATAGATAACTACAAAAAATGGTACAACGAAAAATGTTAATACGCCCAGTATACTTGGAAGCATAAATAAATTAGATTTTATTCTGCTCTTCTTATCCCAGCCAGACTTTTTATGTCCTTTATTTTTCTTAGTGATTTTAACCATTTTACCTAAGCCTTCCTAAGCTATTTGTTCTCTTTTACATACATTGATATACGGCTCTGAATAATATCTGCAACTTCTTTTGCTGTCTTCTGGCCTTTAAAGAATGCTTCTGCCTCTTCTGTAATCATTTCACCAATCTTTATATCATATGAATTTCTTCCATCAATTGAATTAATAATGTCTTTAATAGCCTTGATATCATCATCACTTGCTACTCCTACTTTGACTTCAACATCACCAATTGTCCATACATTTTCTGATACCTGTTCATTTCCATTTTCATCTGTATAAGTATCCGGTGTCTTTGCATCTTCTAATTTTTTATCTAATTCTGACTGTATTATTGGGAAGCCAAATGCATAAGAAGAAAAATTACGTTCTTCTGAATCTTCCGGAATATAGAACTGTTTAATGAATTCCCATGCAACATCTTTATTCTTAGATTTTGATGAAATAGCTAATAAGCTTCCGCTGCCTGATACTATTACACCATTTCCATCATCTACAGGCGCTCCCTTGAATGATATATCTTTACCAAAGATTGCTTTTGCAACCATATAATCATCTACGTCAGTTAAAAATGCGTTCTGTAAAATTAATTTGTTCTGTCTGATTAATGTTGACTCATCTACATATTCGCTGTCATCATTATTTTTATAAAATTCATCTGAACTCTTATAATTTCCACTGAATTCTAATAATTTAACAAATTCATCTGAATTAAATCTGCAGTCACCTGTTTCCCAGTTGATATATCTGTCTAACTGCGTTGTACACATACTAAGTAAACTGTCACTTGTTAAATCTTTTATCATTTCAACACCATCAGGTAAGCTCTTTGTTAAATTAATGAAATCATCTAATGTCCAATGAATGTCTTTACCAACTGTATCAGTTGCTCCAAACCAGCCTGATAAAGTAAAGCACTGTGGTAATACATATAATTTGCCATTAATCTTGTATGCATTTACAACGCTCTGTACTAATTTATCTAACTTAATATCTTCTTCCTTATTGAAATAAGGTGTTAAATCTTCAAGTAATCCCTTTTCATCATATCTTTCAAGATATCCCTCCATTGAACTGAAATCAATGATATCAGGACAATTTCCTGACGCTATATCTGAATTAAATCTTGAAATTACATTTGAGTAATCTTCTTCTTTATCATCATAATACTCAACAGTTACAATTCTGTATTTATCATTTGTTTTGTTGAATTTAATGACTCTTTCCTGAAGTTCTGAATCAAGATATAATACACCTAACTTAATCTCTGTCTTGCCTGATTTATTAGAATCCTGTTTCTCAAATGTATAAATTCCTGTAGTATCTGAATCTTCTGAAACAATACAGCCGATTGTGCCATCTGATAATTCATACACAGCCTGAACACTATCAGGATTAATATCACTATCTAATAATTTAATAATCTTAGTTGATTTATTATCTTTATAATTTATTCTGTATACATATCCCTCAGCAGCACATATAAGTGTATTATCTTTACCTTCACTATATTGATTTGCATCATATCCCGGCATATCGAAAACCTTTTCGCCTACCTTAAGATTCTCTAAATCAATCTTATAGAATGCATCTTTGTCTTCACCCCATGTTGATACCAACATTTCACCATCTGGCAACTTAAGAAGTGCCTCAAATGACTGGTCACCATCACTTTCAATCTTTCCTTTTTCATTACCTTCTTTATCTGTAATTTTCAGATAATATTCACTCTTCTCTGCTGATACACATAACTCGACTAATTCTCCGTCATTTGTATACTCCTGTGCTACAGATGAATCCTCTCCTCCATCATCATTAATATTCACAGTAACCATATCACCTTTAACTTTATCTATGAGATTAAAGTCTTTATCATATTTATAAGTAACATCATAATATGAATATGTGTCAGATTTTTCACCATTATCATTGTATTCAGAATCTGTATCAATAGACACAGAACCTTTGGCTATGTAATTGCCATCGTTATCTTTGAGAACTGTATTCATATATACATCTTCATCTGCTTTAACTTCTTTTGTCTCTTTTGTCTCAAGGTTATATCTTATAAGACCTGTATTACTTCCTTCAGCTCCCGGTCCATCTGCTGAAGTATCTAAATCATAATATGAACCATATAATTCTCCATCTTCTACTCTGATAGCTGATAGGGTATGATTAATCTCACCCTGTGAGACAACACTATATTGATCAATCTTCTCCTTTTTCTTCTTACTGTCACTTTTTCCACAACCTGTCACTTGAAAACACATCATACCTGCAAGTGCCAGAGCTACGATTCTTTTAGTTCTAAACATTTTATTGCTCATTAGCTTCCTCCTTTTATTTTAAAACTGTTTTCATTATATAGGAATAATAAAAGCCGGTCAATTAAACCGGCTTCATATTTACATTAAATTTACAACTTAATGAATATTCAATTACATCTTAATCTTATCTTAAGTTTCTGTTAATCTTATTGTAAATTTAAAAATATTTTCTATTGATTACAAATCATTATCAGATGCTTTGTGAATACTATCTTAACACTTACTATCTTAACACTTACTATCTTAATCTCTTAAGTATCTCCAATATATATTTCCATGTTCTCTCCACACTGCTTATAGACATTCTCTCTGATGTAGTATGAATATCTAATATATCAGGGCCAAATGATACACAGTCTAAATCTTTAATCTTGCCTGCGAACAATCCACATTCCACACCTGCGTGAATAGCTTCCACAATCGGTTCTTCACCATATTGTTCCTTATAAATATCTATCATAAGGTTACGAAGTGTTGAATCTTTCTTATATTCCCAGGCAGGATATTCACCCACGCAGGTTACACTTCCTCCAAGCACTCTCATAAGGCAGTCCATACGGTCTATTAATTCCTGTTTTTCACTTCCAATGCTGCTTCGTACTGAGAAGCTCATACTGACTTCGCTATTATCTTTCACAGTCTTTAATATTCCCATATTGAGTGAGGTCTGGACAAGTCCTTTTATATCTGTACTCATTCTCTGTATTCCACCCGGAAGATTAACAAGTGCAGCTATAACCTTTTTAGTGCTGTCTGTGTCCATTACTTCTACATTATTACCGGAATTATCATAATCATTAATTGATTTAATATTTGAATAAGTATTTAAGCTGTCATTTGATTCGCTCTTTGAATCATTATTGTTTTTAAATAATACAGTGATATCCTTATCCGTATTCTTATATTCATTCTTCAAAATGTCGTTATATTCTGCTACTAAGCTGTCTATTTTATCAAAATCTTTATCCGAAATAACTATTTCTGCTACACATTCTCTTGGAATTGCATTGTCTTTCAGACCACCTGCAGCTGATATTATTCTGCAGCCATATTTAACATTTATGGCATCTAATACCCTGCCCATAATTCTGTTAGCATTTGCTCTTTCCTTATCTATCTCTACACCTGAATGTCCACCATTTAATCCTGTTACTGTTAACTTCATAATCTTATTTGCATTAACATCACTGACCGTTTCGTATCTGACAGGTACGTGACATGTTGCTGTTGCTCCGCCTGCGCAGCTTACTAACAGATGTCCCTCATCTTCTGAGTCTAAGTTAAGCATTATATTTCCCTTTAGCTCCGAACAATCAATGTCTGCCGCACCTAACATCCCTATCTCTTCGTCCACTGTAAATACGGCTTCTATCGGAGGGTGCGGTATGTCTGTCGAATCAAGTATCGCAAGGGCATAAGCTATCGCAATACCATCATCACCGCCTAATGTAGTCTTAACTGCCTTTAACATATCTCCGTCAACTATGAGCTCTAAGCCCTCTTTCTCCATATCAATCAGGCAGTCATTTTCTTTCTCACATACCATATCTAAATGTCCCTGAATGATTACAGGCTGTGAATTCTCATAGCCTGTCGTTCCGTCTTTAAATATTATAACATTGTTCGATTTATCCTGAATATATCTTAAATTGTGCTCCTTTGCAAATTCAACGCAATAATCACTTATCATCTTAGTATTTGATGAACCATGCGGAATCTCACATATTTTCTCAAAATATTTCCATACTTCTGCTGGTTTGAATTCTTCTAAAACTGACATATTTTCTCCAATCTGATATGCATATAACTATAATCCAGACTATAATTGAGCCATGCAATACCTAAGTTCATAATTCAATATAATTTTTTAAACAGCCTGTCATTTATATTATATGCTATATTTTATGTTAAATTTCGTAATCAATGCACATTCTTACTTCCATATAAGGTCTTACGTTATTATCTGCCACTTTCACATGGTCTTTATGAACTGCATAACCTTTTAGTGATGCTTCATCTTCAAATGTCGAATCTAACATTACATCTGCATTTGATGAACTTAATCTTTCTGTCTGCACCTTTATGTCAATAAGTCCCGGTATCTTGCCTTTGAGTCCCTCTAGACCTGCTTTAACGCCTGCTCTTATCTGCTCTTTTTCTTCTTCTGTCTTATCATCTTTAATCTTCCATAAAATAATATGTTTTACCATTTTTTATACCTCTTTCCTATAAATATAATTTTTTACGCTTTATATTTTCTATAAATACGATTTCTTACGCTTCATATTTCTTATAAATATGATTTCTTTCGCTTCATATCTGTTACAAGATTTGGATTACCATCATTCTTCATTGCATTTATTAAAACCTCAACATTATCAGGAGCATCCATAATAGCTTCAAGCTCTGAATCAGTAATTCCCACTAACTGGATAAATTCTGTCTTACCATATACGCTCAGCTGTGGCTTTAACTCTGTATCATTAACTAATAATAACGCAGTAATTGCTGAGTCCTCACCGATATGCAACGACTGTCCATTACCACCTACATATTGATATGGCTCGAAAAATCTCTCTGTCTGGTATGTGTATCTGGCAAGATTAGAAAGCATATTTAATGCCCATACGCAATCCTGTTCGTCTTTCTCTATAAGTTTAATAGTCATCTCATAGCCCCAGCCATTCCATTCTCCGTCAAATGCCTCTTCGTTACCATATAATTCTGTCATTCCATAGGTTACGATATGCATATATCCATTAGGTGACCTGTAAATAGAATATCCATCTAGAAATTCTTCGCCACCAAATATAGCCCTTGATACCATATTTGTAGCAAAATGATAAGGCTTCAGCTCATTATACAACTCATCACACGCATCATCTATTGCCTGCCAGCCCGGAGAATACTCCTCATCCTCCAATAATTCAAGAAATTCTTCCTTAGATACCAGTCTCTTATTCTCTTTCATTTTTAACCTCATTTTCAAAATATATTTTTATAAATGCATGCTTAATATTTACTCACATTTTTACATATTAATTTTTTACATAATTATACATATTATGTATGATGACTTAAGTGGTATTGCATTTATTTTGACATCATTTAAAGCTGAAATTATAAAAATAAAATCATATATAAATAATAAATTATATCCGTTAATATATCAATAAAAAGAGGTTAAATTCTTTCAGATTTTTATCATCTTTTTGTAAATTCATTTGTGCCTTCATACAAAAACGTAATCAAAGAAGGCAGGAAGTCTCGTTATAAGACCACCTGCCTGTTGATTATTCCTATGTAGTTTTGTGTATTTTGTCATTTCGATAAACTGGAATTTATCTATTAACTCTCTTAACTTTCCCCTATTTT